>ENA-OPCU01000871-OPCU01000871.1-human-gut-metagenome-genome-assembly--contig:-NODE-871-length-9688-cov-4.155299_pt1 | contig 9688 bp, 9 predicted proteins | sample MGYA00241255_ERZ501490 | MGnify/ENA primary metagenome ERZ501490 (study PRJEB25962, sample SAMEA2042627) | human gut metagenome | biome: human gut; feature: human-associated habitat; material: faeces... | reverse complement strand
TGATGGCTCACTGCAAGCACAAACGTATCTGACTGCTTTATTCACTTGTCAACGAATCATGAAAGCTTATCTCAGCCTATAATGAAAATAGGATACTGACTCCACTACTTTTTTCACTTCTCTTTTTGCCTTACAATAGTCTTAGGCAGGATTAAGTTTGATTGCACCTTGGAGGATTTGCACCCCGTTTGTCAACGTAAATGATTTGCCCTTGAGCACAGCATATTGTCGCACCTTTTATGAATAGCACGAGTAGCAAAGTCCGTATTATCTCGGGCAAATCTCCTGCCAATTCTATAGTAAAGGAGTTGTTCTGTATGAAAGACCTTCTGGAAATTTCCTGTGGACTGGATGTCCACAAAGAAAAAATTGTTGCATGTATCCTGACTGGTCCTCTGGGCAAGCCAACCCGTTCTGAAATCCGTGAGTTTTCTACATTGATTCCGGATATGATAGCATTACGGAATTGGATCGTTTCTAAAAACTGCCATCATGTAGCTATGGAAAGCACCGGTATCTATTGGATGCCGATTTATGAAATACTGGAGGATGCTTTCTATGGTGACATTACCCTGCTTGTTGTAAATGCACGCCATATGAAAAATGTTCCTGGCAAAAAGACCGATATGCGGGATTCCGAATGGATTTCCACCTTGCTTCGCGCCGGACTTTTGAACGGAAGTTTTATTCCCGAAAAAAGAATTCGGGAATTCCGCGATCTAAATCGTTACCGTAAGAGTGTCATCCGCGATATTACATCACAGAAGAACAGGATTGAGAAATTTTTACAAAGTTCCGGCTTCCGTCTATCATCCTTTATTTCTGATATTTTTGGCGCTTCGGGTAGAAACATCATTCTGCATTTAATTGAACATGGGCAGATTGATAAAACTGCTTTAGATTCTTGTCTCAAAACCAAGACCAGAAACCGTATTGATGAAATTCTCATGTCCGTGAACGGAACACTGTCAGAACACCAAAAGGCATTTTTAAGGATTCTCATGACTCATTACGATTCTTTAAAGAAACATCTTGCTGAAATTGAAACGAGTCTCGAGGAAGATATGGCTCCATTTACCCTGCAGGTTGAGCAGTTGAATAGCATCTATGGAATAAGCACAACTGCTTCCTGTGCAATTATTGCTGAAATCGGTATTGATATGAAGCCGTTTAAAACTGCGGAACACATCTGCTCATGGGCCGGTTTGTGCCCAGGTAATAACGAAAGTGCTGGAAAACGAAAAAGCACCTCTGTCACAAAAGGCAATCCTTACATAAAAAGTATGCTCTGCGAAATTGCCTGGGTGATTGCAGGGAAACGCAACACTTATCTTTCGGCATGGTACTGGAGAATCAAACAGAAAAAAGGAGCCAAAAAAGCGATTGTCGCACTTGCCCGAAAACTTCTTGTCATCATCTACACAATGTTAAAACAAGGAACTCTATTTGACGAATCCTGTTTTGAAACAAGACGTAAGCACTGTGAACAAAAACAGCTTTCTCGTTATATACGGGAATTGGAAAAACATGGTTATCATGTGGAAGCTCAAAGCTAGCCTTTCTTAAATACGATCAATCTCTCACTACAGGCAGCCAATACTGTGACTGCTTTATAGTGATGCTTTCATAATTGTTGAAAACATTTGTTGTCAAGGTTCAGTTTTTGGCTACGAGTTTTATTTTCGTAGCAAGGAGCAATCCCGTTTTCGCCACACAAAGGAAAACAGGGCAAGAGTTTTTTGTCCTCTCACCCTGTAGCCCGTGGGAATATTCAATTTTCCCCTCTACTCAAAAAACTTTTTTAATTTTTCTTTGAGCCTATCCATTCTTCTGTAAACAGCTTTTTCAGTAATATCCAGATACACCGCAATTTCACGGGTTGAATATCCTTGTATCTTCATCAAAGCAATCTGCAATGTAAGCCTGTCCACCTTAATCAAAACTTGATAAAGGTGCTGATTTTCGATGTTATCCAAAAAGTCCTCAACCGTTTTCACTTCGGGTTGCGTAGTATCTTCGGCAAGTTCATCAAGATATGTACCTGTTTCCTGCACTCGCTGATAATACCGTCTGTCGGAATTAAAAATCGCCCAATCGTGAATACGGAGTTTTTCTATATCGTCCTCATTAACACCTAAGTTTCGCAACTGCTTTTCCTCGGCTTCTTTCCAGAGCCGCCATTTCTTTTCTTCTTTGGCTTTGTTGTATGCCATATTGTTTCCTCCAATCTGAATTTTTTTGAAAATCCAGATTGGCAGGCGGAGAACGACAACCAACGCAAGAAGTAGCCTTGTTCTGTGTTAAGACATTTTTCGACAAACAAAAAGCCGCAAAGGTACTAAGACCTCTACGGCAATAAGCGTAAGCATATCTATAATCAAGAGATGTAATCTCTACTTGTAAAATGTAAGAGTGCCACGAGTGAGTGATGATTTTTTCTAAAAGATAATCTTCACTCCACTGTGACACTCCGTAAATAGTAGCTGCTTCTGATGAGCAGCATTGCGGTCATATTCGACCATCGCATAAAAAAATTCCTCCAAACTCGAAAACGGGTTCGGAGGGCAGTTGGAATTTTATCTGAGCGTGACAAAGCCGCCCACCAAAGCACCGTTTTTTTTATTTAGTGGGCTTGTCCTACCTATGTTTATATAAAAACAGAGCCGACAAACTGCGATTACTCACTTGTTCATCGGCTCTGCGTCAATGCATCTGGCTCTTTGATGACGGTTATTTGTAATTTTTTTACATCAATCAATGTTTCCTGCTTACATTTCGGGCAGTAAAGAGGATAGTTTTTCAAAACTGTATCCTCTCTGATTTTGTTTCGGGTTTTGTTTCCACAAAGAGGACATAATAGCCATTCTGTCTGCTTCAAGTTACAACCTACCTTTCAAAATTAAATACATTTACTTACTATCATTCTGCGATAAGCTCCAATAACACGATTTCTGGACGGTTATTAAATCGAATAGGGATAATACTATTGCCAAGTCCTCTGCAAACAATCATATTTGTGTCACCTTTCGTATATAAGCCTGCATCATATTTTGGAAACAAGCCTTGATTTGGAGCAACCAAACCGCCAATAAACGGTAAACGAAACTGACCACCATGTGCGTGACCGCTTAAAACTAAATCGACACCACAATTTACATAGGCTTCAAACAATTCTGGGCGATGTGAAAGCAAAATAGTGTAATTGTCTTTATCTCCGATTAGTCCCCGTAATTTCGTATCAACCATAGCAGGAACTTCTCCAAACATATCCCCTCTAAGCGTAAAGCTTGGGTCGGAAAGTCCGATAAGCGTAATGTCATCTCCATTATATTCTAACTGCATTGCTCTATCTTCAAGGACAACTACACCAGTATTTTCAAGTTCTGCTTTAAGCTCATCATACTGTGACAAACTGGCTTCGTGATTGCCTGTTACATAATATGTATCTGCAATTTGAACAGCTTCTTTTGCAAAATCAAGGGCAACATCAATGTCCGTATGTTCAGCATCAACTAAATCACCCGTTATTACTATTATATTTGGCTCACATTCTGACAGTATTTGTAACAGTTCTGCATTGTCTTCTCCAAACACTGCATTGTGCAGGTCGGATATTTGAGCTATCCGAAAACCATTAAATGCAGCAGGGATACGATTGCTTGAAACAGTCACCGTACTCAACGTCAAAGCTGTATTGCTCCAGATAGTCCAAATAATCAAAGCAGCAATCAATGTGCATACAGAAATCAAAGTTTTTTTAGATAATCGTTTTTTCATGGTGTTCTCCATCTTTTCTATATTATGATATAGAGCCAACCTTACAATTAGATGAATTTTGACTTACAAAATAGTAAGCTAAAAGAGGCAGACAATTCCGTTCAAGAATTACCTGCCTGCCCCTCTATGAATGCAATAATATTGAGAACTATTGCACACTAATTATATCTACGATAGATGTTTTCTCCAATTTTTTAATGGGGTTTCTTACTGCCAAAATTACTGCAATGGCAACAACAACAATAATGATACCAAGCTGAACCAGAGGAACACTCCATGCATCGCCCCATTTATAGGTTATAAGTTTGCTAAATAAAATCTTGTTACAGACTATTCCTAAAACGCTACCGCAAATAGTACCTGTGATTGCATAGGTAGATGCTTCGGCAATAATCATTTTAGCCAGTTGCCTGTTACTTAATCCAATCGCTCGAAAAACTCCGTATTGTTTCATTTTTGCCACCACACTCATAGCTATACTATTTATGATATTGAATAGTGTAATCAATGCAATCAATACCAAAAAGCCATAAATGAAAAGCCCAAAACAATAGTAAGCCCCACGGGTGTTACTATTACCCATTCGCTCATCAGAAAATGTATATTGCGAGCCTACCAAGCGGTGTATTTCATTTACATCATTTTCTGTGGCATTTTGAGATAACTGTATATCAATAATACTATAATCCGTTTCGCCCGTCAGTTTTCTAAAGGTATCCTCAGAACAAATGAGCTTGCCAACATCTTGACGATTATTAAATGGGCAGTCAGATAACATACCGACAATCTCCATATCAGCTTGGCTGCCATTCAAATTTAAGGTAATGACATTGCCTACCTCAATGTCGTTTTGTGGCTCAAAAACGATAAGTCCTGTATTACTTTCACTTTGTGCTTTTTCCAAGCTGCCGGACAAAACATAGTCCTTTGCCCAGTTAAACTGCATGTCTTCATATGAAATAAGGTCAACAACTTTTTCCTCGCCATTTACGATTACGGGAACATTGTAAGCAAACATTCGCCCATAAACATTTTTTACGGCTGGATTTTGCTGTAATTCCTCAATAAATCCAGCCTTTACCGAGTAGGTATCTTCTGGACTGATAACAGATATATCGGCAGTCCACGGCTGTAAAGGCGTCAATGTGTGATTCATAAAATCAATAGTTACTGAAAATGCAAGAAAAAGAATAATACTGATTGAAAATGAGCTAATCATTAAAATAAAATTCTTTTTGCTTGCTTTAGCATGATGAATACCAAGAGAAGTGTCTATCTTGAAAAACTTGGTATTCGCCGCTTTTTTTACAGGTTGTAAATCATTTGCATTTCCAGATACCGCTGCCAAAGGAGAAACTTTGGATGCTTTTTTAGCAGGAGAACGGGCAGCAAGGAGAACTGTCAACAAACCAACAACAATACCCGCTATAATACTTGGATAGCTTATACTAAAAGCAGGCATTCCACCAAAATATTGTGGACTAAGCTGCCGCAAAATAAAACACAATACCCAAACCAATACCATACCGCCGATAATACCAAGTGGAATTGCAAAGCGACACCAATTCAAAACCTCTTTACGTACTAACTGCATAACCTGTTTAGGTGTTGCCCCTATGCAACGAACCATTCCAAAAAACTCTGTTCGCTGTGCCACATTAGTGTTCATACTACTTGCAATCATTAAAACGCCAGCCATCAAAACCAGGAAAAATAGAATTATTGCAACAGTATACACCTGTGCCATGAATGAATCATCACTCTGCCCCATCAAACCAAGCAATGTTATATTTTCGGTTACTTGTTTATCGGACAATCCGTACTGTTCTTTAATCTCAGCTATCTCTTTTGGAATGTTTCCTTTATTATCAAATAGCACGAAAAACATTGTATACTCAGATGGGTTAACATCTGTTTCATTGGCGCAAATTGTTCGAAAGCCATCTGTTGTCAAAAACACACCATAAACATCTTCACGCATAAGGTTTGCGGAATTTTTCATAAAGCCAGAAATAATATATGAGAATTCCGTTCCATTTGGCGTTGTAATTACAATTTGTTCACCAATTTTTAACTTTAGCGTATCCTTCGCATTGATTGATATCATTGCTTCATTCTCAGTTTTAGGAAACGTCCCTTCATCCAACACATTAAAAATTTCTGTAACTATGCTTTCATTTCCACCGCATATACTCACATTTTTTCCATGCAAAGTATATTCTTGTTCTCCTCGAAAATTCAGCGTACCATAATCGGCAACAGTAGCTACCTCTGGTCTGGAAGATATAAGCATTGCATCTTCATCACTAATGTTTTGTATGCCAATATGCCAATTTCCGTTTTCCTGCTGTGCCTGCAAAATCTGCCCTCTGATAAACATATCAGCCATACCGAAAATAGCTGTTACCAGAAAGACCGCCAATACAATACAAATAATAGACATACGATTTTGCTTTCGATGTACTTTTGCAGAAATAGGAACAAGGTCAAGATAACTTTTCATTCGCATTACCTCCCAAGTCTGTCAGCACACCGTCTGTGACACGCAAGACACGGTCAACCATAGAAGTAAGACCGTTGTTGTGCGTAATCATAAGTATCGTTTGTTGGTAATGTCTGGATGCTTTTGTCAGCAAATCAATAACATCTTGGCTATTCTTGCTATCCAGATTGCCTGTCGGCTCGTCCGCAAGAATCAACTTCGGTTTTGTAATCAATGCCCTGCCAATAGCGACACGCTGCTGCTGACCGCCAGAAAGCTGGCTTGGCAAATGGTTTCTTCGTTCTGTTAAGCCGAGCAATTCTAATATTTCTTCTACATCAGAAGCTTTCGGTTTGCGATAATCCAAAAGAAGCGGAAATGCTATATTCTGTTCCACCGTCAATTCAGATACAAGCTGAAAAGACTGAAAAATAAAGCCGATATTCCTCCTTCTGAAAATCGTGCGTTCTTCTTCTTTCATAGAAAATAAGTTATTCCCATCCATCGTGACTGTGCCAGAAGTAGGAACATCCAATGCACCGATACAATTTAGCAGGGTACTCTTCCCAGAGCCAGACTCTCCAACGACAGCAACGAACTCACCTTTTTCCAGAGAGAACGATACATTTTTCAAAGCATCGACTTTTGCCTCACCAGTTCCGTATGTTTTACACAGATTTTGTACTTTTAAGATTTCCATATATAAGTACCTCCTTTCTCACAAGGATAGAAGTAACAGCTTACAATCAGATGAATTTAATCTTACGATTCCGTAAGGAAAGACAATGTAAAGGTTGTTCCCTGTAATCGCTCGCTCTGAACAGAAAGAATACCGCCTTGTCCCTCAACAATCGCCTTTGCTAATGGCAATCCAAGTCCAATCCCTTGACTTTCTGAAGTATTTTTGCTTCGATAAAATCTCTTAAATATGTGGTGTATATCCTCTTGGGAAATGCCGTGTCCGTTATCCGTAATAAATATTCTAATCATAGCGGGCGTTTGTTCCCACGATATAGAGATTTTTCCCCCTGTATCTGTATGGTCAAGTGCGTTTTTGATAATGTTGCCAATGGCTTCGCCCGTCCACTCTATATCACAGTAAAGCATCTGTTCCAAATCACCATCTATCACAATTTCCTTTTTTTCATTGTCCGCCCGTGTTGTCAATTCACTAATTGCGTGATTAATAATATTCGGGATACTGTAATTGGATTTTTCAAAAGAGATGCTCCCTGCATCTATTCTTGTGATTTTCAACATAGATTGAATAAGCTGTTCCATTCTCTTTAATGCAGTTCCAATCTTTAAGGAAAATTCTTTGACCGTTTCGGAGTTTTCTGGCTCATTCTCAATAATTTCCTGATACATCATAAGTGCCGACAGAGGCGTTTTTAATTGATGTGATATATCAGAAATTGTATTTTTAAGAAACTCTTTTGTCTTTTGTTCTGTATCATTTTTTGCTTGAAGCATAGTAGCCAATTGGTCAACAGAAGATAAGAGCTGGTAAATAGTTCCCTCGTTAGATTGCGGAAGGTGAACAGTATAGTTCCCATCTATGTAGTCCTTAATGATGTTTTCTGATTTCCTACGATACAAAAACAGCATTGTACCTAAAAACAGAAGCAGCGTCCATAGAAATAACATCACAAACAGAGATGTCAGTATTGTATTTTTAACAGCAGATACATAAGGTAAATTTTCTATATCCGTGCTGTTTGAAAGACCAATTTCGGCACAAAACTTATTTCCTGTAGTGCCTGCTTCCGTATTCATTAAGGCTGTTGCAATTACTTCCTTTGAAATTCCTTCTTCCAGTAAAGAAGTAGCAATCGCATTATTGTGTGTTAAAAACATTCCTTTGGTAGCCGCCGTTTGCGTGTCAATGACAGTTATTCCCATCAAAAAAAGCAGCAAAACAAGAGTAACAATGAAAATGCAATAATAACGGCTATGTTTATCATGTAAGAAGTTCATTCGTCCACCTCTTTCCACTGATAACCAAATCCTCGGACTGTTAGTAAATGTTCTGGATGTGATGGGTCTGTTTCTATTTTTTCACGCAGTCGTCGCACATAGACGGAAAGGGTATTATTGTCTACATAATCTCCTGTGCTGTCCCATAACTCGTCTAAAATAATATCTCTTGTAATAATACGGTTTGCATTCTTTACCAACAGGCATATTAAACGGTATTCTGCGGCGGTAAGTTCTAATATTTTTCCCTTTAATAAGACACGGCTTCCTAAAAGGTCTATCTTAATATCGCCACATTCCATAACTGCCCCTGTTCCTTGAGTGGACAACCCTGCCCGCCGCAGCAACGCTCGTATGCGTGAACATAACTCGCCTAACTTAAACGGTTTTGTTATGTAGTCATCACCGCCGCAGTCCAGACCACGAATAATGCTAACTTCTTCATCAGAAGCTGTCAGAAAAATAATCGGTATATGACTTCCGTTTTTTCGTACTTTTTCACATATCTCAAAACCTGTTCCGTCTGGCAATGTGACATCAAGGATGAGCATATCGTATTTTTCTATCTCTGATAAATAAGTTAGAGTTTCCTGCACAGAACGGACAAAATCGACATCGAAGCCATTTTTCTTTAGCGAATATTGCAGTCCGTCTATTAAACTTACATCATCTTCTAATAATAAAATTCTATTCTCCATAATCTGTAACCTTTCTCCGCTTATCAACGGGCTTTTTTGAACTTTTAGGAATAAGCCACACCCGATTTATATTTAGGACACCCTCAATACGGTTTTCTTTGCATAACCGTTGCACACGCCGCACCGATATCCCCCAAAGTTCTGCGGTTTCCTGTGCCGTCATATATTCAAACATTTCTGACCTCCTAAAATCGTACTGTATCTATTATATCCGTTTAAACGAACAATATCAACTGTGCAAATATGAATTTTAATAGCCTATTAGTAGAGATTATATATCCCATTACAAGAGATTTCACAGCGTTTAATCAGAAGCTTCATCTCTGTAAAATATAAGAGTAAGATTTTCAGAGGATAGGTGGTGAGCTTATGGACGCAAGAAACAACGACTTTGACTTCGATTTTACGCCGATAGGACAGGCAATTAAGAAAGCGAGAACATCTCAGGGTATGACCAGAGAGCAGCTTGCCCGCATCGTTGATTACGACCCTCGACATTTGCAGGCAATCGAAAATGAGGGGCAATATCCAAGTCTGGAGCTGTTCATTCAGCTCGTGACGATGTTTAATATATCGGTTGACGAGTACATATTCCCGCAAAAAGAAGTCAAAAGGAGTTCCGTCCGCAGACGCTTAGACGCACAGCTCGACATTTTAGATGATAGAGAGCTATCGGTAATCGAAGCAACGGTAAACGGGCTATGTAAGGCAAAAGAGCCAGAGGAATAAACCTCTGGTTTTTCTTTTGCCCATT
>ENA-OPCU01000870-OPCU01000870.1-human-gut-metagenome-genome-assembly--contig:-NODE-870-length-9700-cov-2.800311_pt1 | contig 9700 bp, 5 predicted proteins | sample MGYA00241255_ERZ501490 | MGnify/ENA primary metagenome ERZ501490 (study PRJEB25962, sample SAMEA2042627) | human gut metagenome | biome: human gut; feature: human-associated habitat; material: faeces... | reverse complement strand
AATATTCCCGCGGTTTGATCATGCGAATAATCTGACTTCTTCCTCCTACACCATCTTTGAAGATTTTGACCTTGCCGGTAATGAGGCACATCAAATGAGAGGGAGTTTCCCCTTCGCAATAAATGGTTTCGTTCTTTTTGTAGGTCTGTATCGTATAATTGTTCATCAGAAACTCCTTTTGCTCGTTATTTAAAGGAGCTAACATATCGGATAACGGTTCCGAAATATCGATGTCTGACATGTTCATTTTTACCATGGGTGCTACAAAACTGTGTTATACAGCACAAAAGTAGAAAGAAAAAATGAGAAAATGAACGAAACTATAAAAAGATTGCACAAAAGCAGGTTCTTTCGTGCAATCTTGAGGACTTTTTTATTTGGTGAACAATAGTTCTCTGTACTTAGGCAGCGGCCATATTTCGTCATCTACTTCCATTTCCAGATGATCGATGTGATCGCGGATTTTATCAAGGTAAGGACGTACCTTTTCTTCGTATTCGAATGCCCTTTCTTTGTAGTTGTCTTTGTGGTTGGCTACTTTCCGGGCTTCGGTCATTTCTCGTACCAGTACTTTGATAGAAGTCACACGGTGCGAGATTTCGCGGATCAGTTCTTTGCGGTCGGCGCTCAGTACTTCAAATTCTTCGGGAGAGAAGATTTCTTTCATTTTGCACAGATTTTCGAGCAGCCGGTTCTGGTAGGTGACAGCAGTCGGTACGATGTGGTTGATGGCAAGGTCGCCCAGCACACGGCTTTCTATCTGTACCTTCATGGTGTATTTCTCCAGTTCTACTTCCAGGCGGCAGGCAAGCTCCGTTTCGTTGAAGATACGTTCGCCGATCAGTACAGATTTCGATTGGTTGTCTACGTAGTGCATCAAGGCTTCCGGCACGTGGCAGATGTTGGTCAGTCCGCGACGGGCGGCTTCCTGTTTCCATTCTTCGGAGTAGCCGTCGCCCTCAAAGCGGATGGCTTCGGAGGCGATGATCGTTTCTTTCAGCAGGCGGAAGATAGCCTCGTCTTTTCCTACCCCTTCTTCCATCAGTTTCTCTACTGATGCGCGGAATTCGTTCAACTGGTTTGCCATGGCGGCATTGATTGCAATCATGGAGGCGGCACAGTTGGAAGAAGAACCTGCGGCACGGAATTCGAAACGGTTTCCGGTGAAGGCAAAAGGAGAGGTACGGTTACGGTCTGTATTGTCTTGCAATATGGCAGGTATGCGCCCGATACCCAATTGCAATGCTTTCTTTTCATCAGGGGTCAGTTCGGCGTCATTCAGACGTGCCACTACTTCGTCCAACATATGGGAAAGATGACGTCCTAGGAAAATAGACAGAATAGCGGGGGGGGCTTCATTTGCTCCTAGGCGATGGCTGTTTCCGGCACTGACAATAGAGGCACGTAGTAAATCCTGGTTTTTATAGACCATCATCAGTACGTTGACTATGAAAGTCAGGAAAAGCATATTTCCTTCCGCAGTCTTGGCAGGAGAGAACAAATTGATACCTGTGTCTGTACAAAGTGACCAGTTGTTGTGTTTGCCCGATCCGTTTACTCCTTTGAATGGTTTTTCGTGGAGCAGTACAGTAAAATTGTGTTTGGAAGCGATACGTTTCATCAGGTCCATTACCAGCTGGTTATGGTCGTTGGCCAGATTTACATCTTCAAAAATAGGAGCTAGCTCAAATTGGTTGGGAGCCACTTCGTTATGCCGTGTTTTTACCGGAATCCCTAGTTTGTGACATTCCAGTTCCAATTCTTTCATAAAACTGGTTACACGTGGAGGGATGGAACCGAAGTAGTGGTCGTCTAGCTGCTGGTCCTTGGCAGACGAGTGTCCCATCAAGGTGCGTCCGGTCAGGCAAAGATCCGGACGTGCATTATATAGTGCGGTATCCACTAAAAAGTATTCTTGTTCCCAACCCAGATTGGCGAATACGCGTTTTACGTTTGGATCGAACATTCTGCAAACCTCAGTTGCCGCTTTGTCTACAGCACCTAATGCCTTCAACAAAGGAGTTTTATAGTCGAGTGCTTCGCCTGTATAAGAGATGAAGATAGTAGGAATACAAAGTGTGCTGTCTACAATGAAAGCCGGAGAAGAAACATCCCATGCCGTATAGCCACGTGCTTCAAATGTGTTCCGGATACCGCCGTTGGGAAAACTGGACGCATCCGGTTCCTGTTGGATAAGCAGTTTGCCCGAGAAGCGTTCTATAACATTACCGTCGTCACCGAATTCAATAAAGCCGTCGTGCTTTTCGGCAGTTCCGTCAGTCAGAGGCTGGAACCAATGAGTGTAGTGGGTAACATTAAAGGTCTTTGCCCAATTCTTCATGCCATTGGCTATCATGTCGGCCATTTCACGATTGATAGGGGTACCTTTCTCGATTGCGTTTATTACTGCTTTATAAGCCTCACTAGGCAGATATTCCTGCATTTTTTTACGGTCGAATACGTGGTTGCCGTAATAATCAGCTAACTTTTCAGAGGGGTAGTCAACTTTAACGGGGCGTCTGTTGGCTAACTCCTGTAGAGCAAAAAATCTCATTTTGGACATGTTGTCTTTCTTTTACTGGTTGTTGGCTGCAAAAATACTGCTTTTTGATTAATAATTCGCTATATCGCTAATCATTTTTCATTTCTGTTAAGGATGTTAATTAAGTATTATCATGCGTCAGCCTGTTGGTTTTTGTTTATATTTGCTCTTCAAACAATGAAAAGAAAGTACATTGATGCACTATATACGGATTGTCAGGTTGATTATATTTTGTCTTTTGTTACCTTTAGCTGTTCAGGCTAAGAGGGAAAAGGTTGATATGCCCGACAAGCCGATGGTGTCCGATTCCATTCTTCAGTGTATTTTCCAGTTTTCGCCGTTCTATTCCCGTATCATTGATGAGTATAAGGCTGATTTATATATAAAAGGAAAAGTAAAGGTACATAAGCGCAATCACCTTATCCGCTATGTACCGTCCATGTTTCGTTTCGAAAAACACATCAATGATTACCTTATGGAATCTCTTAGTGAGCTGCATTATACGGCCCCTGATATATACGACCGTAAGATAAAAGCGGTATCCACTACATTTCCACGTAACAGGGGACAGATAACGGATGTGATGGATTATTTGAACATGAATATCTATTCTTCTTCATTGATGTCCGATAAACTTCTTTCTCCTTTGGATAAGAAATCTAGCAGATATTATCATTATTTATTGGATTCTATAGCCGGTCCTCCCGATTGCCAGCGGTATAAAATACTTATTATTCCCAAATTCCGTGGTACACAGTTGGTCAGTGGATATATGTGGGTTAGTGATCAGATATGGACTATTCGTGAACTTTATATTGAAGGCGTTTATGATGTGATCCGCTTCAAGGTCCGTGTCAAGATGGGAGAGGAGGGCGATGTGGAGTTTCTGCCGGTGCAGTTTGATTTGAATCTTGTTTTTAAGTTTATAGGTAACCATCTGGAAATGGATATGGGAGCCTGGTTGAAATACAATGAAATTAAATTTTATGAAGGAGCCGCCCGGCGTAAATCTCAAAAGAAGCATCGCCATGACCTGACGGAATCCTATAAGCTGACTTGTGATTCGGAACAGCTGATAACAGATAAGGAAAAGTTCAATGAGCTGCGTCCCATTCCGCTGTCCGCTTTGGAGGATTCTTTGTATAGAAGTTATGCTTTACGTCAGGATACGCTTTTACGCGTACCGAAAAAAAAGAAGAATGAACATTTGGAGTTTTGGGGGGAGTTGGGTGACATGCTTATCAGTAGTTACAATGTGAATTTGTCCAGTATGGGGAGTGTGCATTGTTCTCCACTTATTAATCCGGTGCTGTTGGATTATAGCCACAGCAGGGGCTTTTCGTATAAGCAGAAGTTTAAATACAGTCGGCTTTTTCATGATGGACGTATACTTAGAATCAGTCCGCAGATAGGTTATAATTTTACACATAAGGAACTTTATGTGAAAGCGGATGCCGATTGGCAATATTGGCCGGAAAAGCAGGCTAGTTTTGAGGTTAGTGTAGGTAACGGTAACCGCATATATAGTAGTGTCGTATTGGATCAGCTAAAGCAATTGCCCGATAGTACCTTTAATTTTGACCAATTGGAATTGGACTATTTCAAGGATGTGTATCTCAATCTGTTCCATAATATAGAAATAGTGAACGGCTTGTTTATTAAAGCAGGTGTTTCCGTACATTGGAGGTATCTGATAAATAATTCGAAAGTCATTCTTGAAAAGCCGTTGCCTGATAAGGATTGGGCTGCATTGCGAGGTATCAGATCAGAATACAATAGTTTTGCACCTCGTATACGTATTGAATGGACTCCCGGTATGTATTATTACATGAACGGTCGCCGGAAGATGAATGTAGGTTCCAGTATGCCTACTTTTATGCTGGATTATGAACGGGGCATTAAAGGTGTATTCAAGAGTACGGGTGCTCATGAACGTTGGGAGTTTGATATACAGCAAAACTTGAAACTGAGCGGAATCCGAAGTATCGGTTATCGCATTGGGGGGGGGATGTTTACCAAGCAGGAAGATATGTATTTCGTGGATTTTGCTAACTTTGCCCGTCGTAATCTTCCCGAAGGATGGAATGATGATATTGGTGGCACTTTCCAATTGCTGGACGGACGTTGGTATAACTCCTCACGTCAGTACTGGCGGGGGAATTTCACCTATGAGTCTCCTTTTATTCTCTTGAAACCCTTAAACCGTTGGCTGGGATTAGTCCAGCAGGAGCGTTTGTATGGTGGTATCCTGTTCATGCCACATCTTAATCCATATATCGAGTTGGGTTATGGCATCGGCACACATATATTTGATGTGGGGGCTTTTGTAAGCACTATCAACGGGCAATTTGATACCTTTGGTTTTAAATTCACTTTCGAGTTATTTAATAAATAATCCTGTTCAAACAATCTGTTTGGTTTTCTGTTTATTACAACATAACAGAAACTAAACAGTGTATGCATTATAAAATATTTTTATGTGTTCTTTTGTTCCCGGTTTCATTATCAGCTCAAAACGGGGAATTATCTTTAACATTGGAACAATCTGCCAGCCTGATGAACAAGGGCAGCCGCACGTTGCAAATGGCGGATAAGGCTGTAGATATAGCACGCAGTGAGCGACAAAAGATGAATGCTTTTTGGTATCCGTCTTTGAATGCATCGGGTGCATACGTCCATTTGTCCAACCATATTGAGGTCAAGGAACCTTTAAGGCAATTTACCGATCCGGCAAAAGACTTTGTACATTCCATTGTGCCCGATGATAAATTTATTTCTTCTATTCTTGATAATATAGGTGCGCATACCCTTACTTTTCCTTTATTAGAACGTAACCTGACGACCATAGATGCTAATGTGATGTGGCCGCTTTTTACAGGCGGAAAACGAATTTTTGCAAGCCGTATCGGCAACCGTATGGTAGATTTGGCCAAAGCAGGTAGGGAAGAGGCGGGAGCTACTTTGCTATCGGAGTTGGTGGAAACTTATTATGCTTTGCGTCTGGCGCAAAGAGTGGTGGATGTACGCGAGCAAACCTTTTTAGGCTTGCAGAAACATTACCGTAATGCCATGAAGCTGGAGGAGAACGGTATGATAAATAAGGCCGAACGCCTCTTTGCTCAGGTCACTATGAACGAGGCCAGACGTGAGTTGGAATCTGCCCGGAAAGATTTGAATGTGGCGCAAAATGCCTTGAAAGTCTTGTTGAATGTGGAAGACGCCATATCCATCAACCCCAGTTCTCCTTTGTTTATGAACCATGATCTGCCCGATGAACTTTATTTCAAGAATCTGGTAAGTACCGGCAGCTATATAGTAAGTAAATTGCGAATACAGGAGGCGATGGCAGATAATCAATTGAAAATCAGTAAAAGTGCATATATTCCTACCATTGCATTGTTTGGAAAGCAGACACTTTATGCAGAGAATCTTCCGAAAAACCTGATGCCCCGTACTTTGGTAGGAGTGGGTTTTACTTGGAATATATTCGACGGACTGAACCGTGAAGCCAATATCCGTCAGACACGTCTTACTAAACAAACTTTGCAACTGGGAAGGGAAAAGGCTCAGAATGAATTGGGTGTTTTGGTAGACAAGTTATATAGCGAAATTCAGAATGCAAAGGATGATGTCGCCGCACTCAACACCACGATTGAGATGAGTCGTGAATTGGTACGTATCCGTAAAAAATCCTTTCAGGAAGGAATGGCTACCTCTACTGATGTGATTGATGCGGAAACGATGTTGTCCAAGGTGCAGATTGCTTTTTTGCTGGCTTATTATAAATATGATGTGGCACTGGCATCTCTGCTCTCTACTTGCGGAATGCCCGAAAGTTTTTGGCAGTATAGCCGTACCGGACAAACCGAGAACTTTATATTCGGGAAATAATAAAAAAAGAAAACAATATGGAAAAAGAGAAGAAACAGTTAGGAGTCGCTTTTATCGTTGTTCTTGTGGCCATTGTTATGGTGTCTGCCATTGGGATTATAGCTATGAGCAATAAACCGGTTGTATTGCAGGGGCAGATAGAAGCTACTGAAATACGGATTTCCGGAAAACTTCCCGGTAGAATTGATACCTTTTTGGTCCGGGAGGGACAGTATGTAAAGATGGGTGACACCTTGGTTGTGATTAACAGTCCTGAGGCTTGGGCGAAGTTCCAGCAGGTAAATGCCTTGGAAGATATTGCGAAATTTCAGAACAAGAAAATAGACGACGGTACACGTCGGCAGATAGTCCGTTCGGTAGAAGAATTGTGGAACAAGTCAAAGAGTGACTTGCAACTGGCCACGGTGACGTATGACCGTATTCAGGCACTTTACAAAGATAGCGTGGTCACCAGCCAGCGGAAAGATGAAGTGGAAGCCATGTATAAAGCTGCTGTTGCCGCCGAACGGGCGGCGCATCAACAATTCCTGTTAGTGAAGGACGGAGCGCAGAAAGAGGATAAAGAGAGTGCCCGCTCCTTGGTGGATGCGGCTCGGGGCACTGTGAATGAGGTTCAGGCCTTGTTGATGGATGCCCGCCTCACAGCTCCCGAAGACGGACAGATATCAACCATCTACCCCAAGCGTGGAGAACTGGTAGGAGCGGGGACTCCCATTATGAGTCTGGTAGTATTGGATGATTGTCATGTAGTGCTTAATGTCCGTGAGGACTATATGCCTTATTTCCGTATGAACGAGAATTTTATGGGAGATATTCCGGCTCTTGATGTAAAAAACAAGGCATTTAAAATCAATTACATCAGCCCGTTGGGGAGTTTTGCCACTTGGCGTTCTACCAAGCAGACGGGGACATACGATATGAAAACTTTTGAAATTCATGCGCTGCCTGTAGAGCCGATGGAGGGATTAAGACCGGGTATGTCCGTCTTGGTAAATCTGGATGAATTGAAATGATAGAAGGATAGCTATGTTATTCTGATTGCAGTGAATGGTAAATATAAATGAACTACTTGAATGAAAGAATCTCCTTTTATAGCGGTATTGAAACGTGAACTGGACCGTATGGTTTCCCGGCGCATTTATTTTGCATCGTGTATCGTCTTGCCTTTGTTTTCTATCTTCTTTATGGCTACAATTTTTGGTAACGGACAGATGGAGAATCTGCCTGTGGGTGTTGTGGATGGTGATAATACAGCCACTTCTCGTGAGATAATTCGTATGACCGAGGCTGTTCCCACTTTCCGCATCATTCGGCATTATGCCGATGAAGCGGAGGCCAGGGCAGATGTGCAGCGGAAAAGTATTTATGGATACCTCAGTATTCCGTCTGGTTTTGAAGCAAAGGTGATGGATGGTAAGGAAACAGCTCTGACTTATTATTACCATTATGCATTGATGAGTGTGGGAAGTGAGATTCACGGAGCATTTCAAAGTTTGTTGAAAAGCATCTCGGTAGTTCCCATTGTCACTCATGCTGTGGCATTGGGTATAAATCAGGAAGAGATAGAATCTTTTCTGTTACCGGTCACCACACAGAATCATCCGTTATTTAATCCTGATATGGATTATTCGGTCTATCTTACACAGCCATTCTTCTTTGTTTTTCTGCAAGTTATCTTGTTGTTGGTCACTACATACTCCATTGGCAGTGAAGGGAAATTCCATACTTCAGCCAATTGGCTGGCAGTGGCAGATGGGAATATCTGGGTGGCGGTCACTGCCAAGTTACTTCCATACAGTTTTATCTTCATCGTTATGAGTATTCTGGCAAACTATGTCTTTTTTGGTGCCATGCATATACCGATGGATTGTGGTTTTTGGGCGTTGAATCTTACTTCGGCACTATTGGTCATTGCTACGCAGGCGCTGGCGGTTTTTCTGTTCTCTCTTTTTCCTGCGTTGAGTATTATTATCAGTATCGTTTCCATGGTAGGATCGTTAGGCGCTACCCTTGGCGGGGTTACCTTTCCGGTGCTTCACATGTTTGCACCGGTGTACTATGCCTCTTATCTTTTCCCCGTCCGTCACTTTGTCGAGATTGGACAGAATCTGCTTTATGGCAACTATGGTTATGCGTATATGTGGGGCAATGTAGCCTGTCTGCTGTTGTTCCTTATTCCTCCTTTATTGTTGTTACCTCATTTGAAACGCTCTTTAATCAGTCGGAAATATGACGATATTGAATAATATATTAGCTGTATCTTGGCACGAGTTTCGTGTGATGTGTACCCGCTATTCCATTTTATTGGTACTCAGCGGTGGCATCTTTGTGTATGGATTACTTTATAACTATATGTATGCTCCCAATGTGGTACGCGATGCTCCGGTGGCAGTAGTGGATATGAGTCGCACTCCGTTAAGCCGCAGTTACATCCGTTTGCTGGATGCCACTCCGCAGGCACGGGTATTGACAAACAATGCTGATTTGCCTGCTGCTAAGGAATTGATGAAATATGATGAAGTGGTGGGTATTGTTTACATTCCCGCGGATTTTGACGCTCGTGTGGGGCGTGGTGAAGAAGCGATATATATTATGTACAGCACCACTACGGCTTTCCTTTATTTTGCTTCCATGCAGGAAGCGTCTGCTGGAGCCATGCTTGCTGTGAATGATGATGTCCGACCCGAGCAAGTGGTTTTTCTACCTCAGGATGATATACAATCTGTGGTTCAAACAAGGTCTGTCGATGTGGTAGGTACTGCCCTGTATAATTATACCGATGGTTATGGTACTTATTTGATACCTGCCGTTTTGATGGTTGTTATTTTTCAGACGTTGATATTTGTTATCAGCATGTTGAGTGGGAAAGAGCGTGAAACTGGAGATATACTGATGTTTGCAGGCCCTGAAGGAAGGGATCTTTCTTTTTTACGTATGGCATCCGTAGTGATAGGAAAATCATTTACTTATTTAGTCTTTTATGCTTTATTCTCTGTCTTTTTGTTGGGGCTTCTTCCTTTAGTTTTCCAATTGCCTCATTTAGCATATCCGTGGAAAATTGTGGCACTTATGATACCTTATATTCTTGCTACCAGTTTCTTTGGATTGGCCTGTTCGTTATTTTTCAGTGATAGTGATGCTCCATTGTTGTTGGTAGCTTTCTTCTCTGTAGGATTGATTTTCCTGTCCGGAGTTTCTTATCCGCTGGAGTTAATGCCTTGGTATTGGCAATGGATTCATTATATGGTTCCTGTGGCTCCCGGAACT
>ENA-OPCU01000865-OPCU01000865.1-human-gut-metagenome-genome-assembly--contig:-NODE-865-length-9758-cov-2.937957_pt1 | contig 9758 bp, 5 predicted proteins | sample MGYA00241255_ERZ501490 | MGnify/ENA primary metagenome ERZ501490 (study PRJEB25962, sample SAMEA2042627) | human gut metagenome | biome: human gut; feature: human-associated habitat; material: faeces... | reverse complement strand
AGAACCTCTTGTAAGTGAAGTTATAGATGAATTCGCCAAATGGAATCTTGATGATTTTGGTGAAGTAGTATTCTGTGGTTTTGGTGAGCCTACAGAAAGCTGGGATAAGGTAAGAGAGGTAGCAGCATTTATTAAAAAGACTTACAATAATAAGCCAATCAGAATCAATACTAATGGAGCAGGCAACCTTATCAATGAAAGAGATATAACAAAAGAAATGGCCGGTCTTATAGATACTGTATCAATAAGTCTTAACAATCCTGATAAGGATGAGTATAACAAGCTTGTAAGAAGTAAATTCGGTGATAAGACATTTGATGAGATGATAGATTTTGCGAAGAAATGCGTCGCCTATGGGCTTAATGTTGTTATGACAACGGTTGACACAACTATATCACACGAGGAAGAAGCACAGTGCCGGATAATATGCGATAAGATAGGTGCTTCTTATAGAATACGTCCCTGGGAGTCATAATTACACGATATTCACAGTTGAAATTATACAAGGAATGTTATAGAATTAAAAAGATTATTGTGAAGATGCGAAATATTATGGTGTATATGTGTTAAGTACATTATCACCTTATCAATAGATGGCATCTGTATCTTTAGGAGGATTATTGATATGGAAAAGACAATGGAAAAGATAGTAGCTTTAGCAAAGGCAAGAGGATTCGTGTATCCGGGTTCAGAAATCTATGGTGGACTTGCTAATACATGGGATTACGGTAACCTTGGTGTTGAGCTTAAGAATAACGTTAAGAAGGCCTGGTGGCAGAAGTTCGTACAGGAAAGCCCATACAATGTAGGAGTTGACTGTGCAATTCTTATGAACCCTCAGACTTGGGTAGCATCAGGTCATCTTGGTGGATTTTCTGATCCATTAATGGACTGCAAGGAATGTCATGAGAGATTCAGAGCAGATAAACTTATAGAAGACTGGGCAGACGAGAATTCATATGATCTCGGCGGTTCAGTTGATGGATGGACACAGGAGCAGATGAAGAATTTCATCGATGAGAAGAATATCTGCTGTCCTTCATGTGGAAAGCACAATTTCACAGATATAAGACAGTTTAACCTTATGTTTAAGACATTCCAGGGTGTAACTGAGGATGCCAAGAACACAGTATATTTAAGACCAGAGACAGCTCAGGGTATATTCGTTAACTTCAAGAATGTCCAGAGAACATCAAGAAAGAAAGTACCTTTCGGTATCGGACAGATTGGTAAGTCATTCCGTAACGAGATTACACCAGGTAACTTCACATTCAGAACAAGAGAGTTCGAGCAGATGGAATTAGAGTTCTTCTGCAAGCCTGGAACAGATCTTGAGTGGTTCACATACTGGAGACAGTACTGCATAGACTGGCTTAAGGCATTAGGAATGAAGGAAGATGAGATGAGAGCAAGAGATCATTCACCAGAAGAACTCTGTTTCTACTCTAAGGGAACAACAGATATCGAATTCCTCTTCCCATTCGGATGGGGCGAGCTCTGGGGTATTGCAGACAGAACAGATTATGACCTTACTCAGCATCAGACAGTATCTGGTGAAGATATGTCATACTTTGATGATGAAGCTAAGGAGAAGTATATACCATATGTTATCGAGCCTTCACTTGGTGCGGACCGTGTAACATTAGCATTCCTTTGCTCAGCTTATGATGAGGAAGAGCTTGAAGGAGGAGATGTAAGAACAGTTCTTCATTTCCACCCAGCATTAGCACCAGTTAAGATTGGTATTCTTCCACTTTCTAAGAAGTTAAATGAAGGTGCAGAAAAGGTATATGCAGAGCTTTCTAAGTATTACAACTGTGAGTTTGATGACAGAGGTAATATTGGAAAGAGATACAGAAGACAGGATGAGATTGGTACACCATTCTGTATCACATATGATTTTGATTCAGAAGAAGATGGTGCTGTAACTGTAAGAGATAGAGATACAATGCAGCAGGAAAGAATAAAGATAGCAGATCTTAAGGCATATTTTGAAGATAAATTCAGATTTTAATTAATATAAGAATGAAATTTTAGTGATTATTTTGTTAAAGGAAAGAATTATGCTGTGTACTAAATGTGGTCAGGAATATGAGGGCAGTCAGTGTCCAAGATGTGATGGACCTGTTATATTAGTTAACAACAGTGATTATCTTGCCAGAAGAAAAGCATATGAGGAGAAGCAGGCTTTGAAAGAGAGGTCTGCTTCTTCTGATAAAAAAGAGGAATCACAGAGTGACTATGGACAGGCATTAGCAAAACGCGTGCAGGCGATAAAGAAGCAGAGTAGAAACAAGACAGAAAGTAAGAAGCAAAGCAGCGGCAAAACAGGCAATAAGAAGCAGAGCCAGAACAGAAGCAAAGCGGATAGCAGAAAGCAGAACGTTGGCAAAGCAGGTGGCGGCAGAAATGATAATCAGGAAAAGCCACAGATAAGAATTGCACGACGTCAGATTAACAAAAGAATGAAAATGATAGCGGCAGCGCTGATAGCAGTATTGCTTGTTGGTGCAGCAGCATTTGGAATATACAAGCTTGCAACTAAGAAGAATTATGCTCTTTATGTAAGCTACAACGGAAAGATATATGATATAGCAGGGTTGGACAGCAATTATGTGTGTGATGAAAGCAATGCAATATTTGCAGCAGACAGCAAGACCTTCTATACACCACAGTGGCCGGAACAGATAGATTCAGAAAAGAATATCTTAAGTGTTGCGAGTGATGACGGAAAGTATTTCGTTACAGTAACATATGATGAGTCTAACTCGTCTGGCAGATATTCAATGTACATATGGAGTAAGGACGAATGTGTTCTTGTGTCAGAAGATAATCTGCAGAAAGAGATAATGTATATATCTGATGACGGTCTTGTTATATACACGAATATTAATATTATTAATGACGAGGGTTCTACTAATGGAACAAGCCTTGCTATGAGCAGTATTAAGGAAGTCAAGAAACACGCAGAAGCACAGACAACTCTTATAGAGGGTAATCTTAATAAGGCATATGTGTATGAGTCAAAGCACCTGATAGTATGTCTTACTAATGCAGGCTCATTGTATACATATGATTATGAGAAAAAAGAAAAGCCGGTTTCAGTTGCAGATGCAGTTATGCAGTTATGGCCGGTGTCAGAGAACATGACAGGTGTGTATACAGCGAATGCAGACAGCCTTAACACAAGAAAAGATGTGGATACATTGCTGTATTCTAAGAGTGATGGAGTATATTATTATTCATGCAAAGATGCATCTGCGTATAAGATAGACAAGAAGACAGACAATGATGCAGATTATGTATTTGATAGAGACAATTCGCTTATATACAGAATTTCAGGTACATCAATGACATCAGCACTTATCAAAGAAACTAAAGTGAGTGAGTATGTCGATGTTGATTCTATGACTAAGGAAAAGAATTACATATATAATTCATCAGATGGTCAGATAGTGTATGTTAATGCGAAAGGACAGCTTCGTGTAGTTGATAACAACAAGATTACAGACATTGCGTCAGATGTTAATGCAGGTTCATTATCTAAAGTGTATAATAAAAGTAAGGCTCTGACATACGTTTCAGGCGGCAGGCAGTTCTATATGGATAACATTAAGAGCAAAGCTGTTGCAATTCTGGAATCAGATGCAGTTACAGATACAGAGGGAACATATTTTTACAAGAACCGGATCTATGCGTATGATGCTGATAATATTCTTTATTCTAATACGCTGAAAGGAAATAACAGCAGCCAGATAGGCTACGTTGAAAGACTGTGGATTGGCACGGAACTAAGATAATTGCAAATGTATTAAGACAGGTATAAGTTATGGATTTATTTGAATATATGCGTGAAAACAATAAGAATACGGAATCTCCGCTGGCTATGAGATTAAGACCGGAAACACTCGATGAAATGGTAGGACAGTCTCATATAATCGGAAAGGACAAGCTGCTTTACAGGGCAATTAAAGCTGATAAGCTTAGCTCAGTAATATTCTATGGTCCGCCGGGAACAGGGAAGACAACTTTAGCAAGGATAATTGCCAATACAACAAGTGCAGAGTTCAACCAGGTTAATGCCACAGTTGCCGGAAAGAAGGATATGGAGGAGGTTGTTGCCAAGGCAAAAGACAATCTTGGAATGTATGGAAGAAAGACTATCCTTTTTGTAGACGAGATTCACCGCTTTAATAAGGGGCAGCAGGATTATCTTCTGCCATTTGTTGAGGACGGAACAATAATTCTTATTGGTGCAACGACAGAGAATCCGTACTTTGAAGTAAATGGAGCTTTGATTTCAAGGTCAATAATATTCGAATTAAAACCACTTGAGAAAGACGATATCAAGACAATAATAAAGCGTGCTGTGTATGATGAGAAGAAGGGCATGGGAAGCTACAATGCAGCAATAGACGATGATGCACTTGAATTTCTTGCAGATATATCCAATGGAGATGCGAGAAATGCACTTAATGCCATTGAACTTGGAATACTCACAACAGACAGGTCAGAGGATGGAGTTATACATATAGACCTTGCAACAGCACAGGAATGCATCCAGAAGCGTTCGGTAAGATATGATAAAGAGGGTGACAACCACTATGATACAATATCAGCATTTATTAAGAGCATGAGAGGCTCAGACCCTGATGCAGTAAGCTATTATCTTGCAAAGATGCTGTATGCAGGTGAAGATATCAAATTCATTGCAAGGCGAATAATGATATGTGCAAGTGAGGATGTCGGTAATGCTGACCCGAATGCACTGCAGGTCGCAGTTGCTGCGGCACAGGCTGTTGAGCGTATTGGCATGCCTGAGGCGAGAATTATACTTAGTCAGGCTGCACTTTATATTGCAACAGCACCTAAGAGCAATTCATGTATCAAGGCAATTGATAAAGCAATGGATGTTGTTAAGAATTCAAAGACTGCACCGGTTCCTGTACATTTGCAGGATGCCCATTATAAGGGCAGTGCCAAATTAGGACACGGAGTAGGATACTTATATGCACATGATTATCCTAATCATTACGTCAGACAGCAGTATCTTCCGGATGCTTATGTGAATGAAAAATTCTATGAGCCAGGCGATATGGGATATGAGAAGGATATTAAGAAACATTTGGAGAAGATTAAGTCGGAGGCATAGTTTGCAATGAGAGATTTCATAAACAGACTTTCAAGAGGCAGTTCAATTATTAATATACCAAAGCTGTCATGCAGTGAAGAGCAGACTACCATGACTACCATGAGTGATGCGGCTGCAGAGGACAGCTCTGCTAATGATGCCACGAATGATGTCTATGAAACAGAACATGCTGATAATGTGCATGCTAAAGAGGAGGCTGTAGTTCTTACAATAGATAATGATGAGAATACAGTTACGAAGAAAGAAGAGCCTGAAAAATATGGATTTGAGCTTAAAAAGAGCGGCACGGAGCTGACACAGATTCATATATATGCAGATGCAGAATTTATCGAATTAGAGAAAAATGATATATCGACAGATGATTTTGCAGGCGACAGACTGGATATTAATTACATAATTAATCCGGAAAAGATGCACGCAGGCAATAATTATGGATATATTCATGTTGACAGCTATACACAGCATCTTAAAGTAAAGGTAAGTTCTGTTGCTTCTAAAGCTGCTGGTGAAGAGTTTGAGGTAAGATTGGAAGAAAGACAGGCAGAATATAAGCTTACAAAGCTTTATCTTGATTTCAGAATGAAAAAGATAAAGAAAGAAAAATGGCTTTCATCATCAATGCAGATAGTAGACCGCATAAGAGGAATAAAAGGACAGGATCCGTTCTATGACCTTGTACAGGTCCAGCTTCTTGCCATGTCAGGACGGGAAGAGAGCGCAGTCCAGATATTTGACGGATTTAAGAAAGACATAATAGGAAGGATAGGCGATAATGTAGAATTATACTGTTATTTCCTGTATGTCTCAACACTGATGGTAAAGGAAGAAGAATATACAGCACAGGTATATTCGCAGGTTAAGAAGTTCTATGAGAACGGATATGATACATACAGAGTACTGTGGATATTGTTCTACCTTGGCCCTGATTCAGAAAGCAACAAGAGCATTAAACTCATAAGAATTAAAGATACTGTCAATACAGGCTGTACAAGTCCTGTAATGTATATAGAGGCACTTAATATAATTAATGCACAGCCGGTATTACTAAGAGTCCTTAACCAGTTTGAAATGCGTGTGATTAATTACGGCTGTAAGAATGGCATTATAACTGAAAAGCTTGCAATGCAGATTGCAGATGTTGCAGCTAATGAGAAGAACATTAGTATTAATACGCTCATTATCCTTAAGAAATTATATGAGCAGTTTGATAAAGACGAAATATTAACAGTGCTTGTGACCCAGATGATAAGAATGGGAATGACAGGTGACAACTGTTTTGAAATATATGAAAAAGGTGTGTTAAGAGGTTTGAGAATAACCCGTTTATATGAGTTCTACATAGCGAGCATGCCAAAAAACATAGAAAGACAGCTTCCTAAGATAGTTCTTATGTACTTTGCATATGATAATATACTGTCAGATTCAGATAAAGCATTTTTATATGCAAATATTGTGACAGGCAGGGATTCATATTATAAGAACATCTATGAAGGATATGACAGAAATATAGAGATATTCGTGTATGAGCAGCTGAAAGACGGAAAGATAAGTGATAATCTGGCTGTGCTTTATAAGGCACTGCTAAAGACACAGCTCATTAGCAAGGAGACAGGCAGCTTCATAAGCAGGATGCCATATATGCACAGGGTACGATGCTTTAGTGATGTGGTGAGCAGAGTACATGTAAGACACCCTGAGTTTGCAGAAGAGACGGTGTATGAACTTTCTGAAAAAATTGCATATATATGCATGTATGCAGGTGACTGTGAGATAACATTTGAATGCAGCGATGGGGTTATCAGGAAAGATACTATCGATTACGAGATAGAGAAAGTATTCGATGCAGGGCAATATGAAGAAGTGTTTGGCGCGGCAGCTGAATATGGCATGGATAATGATGGAATTATCATGAGCCGCATTAACGACATGCATAAGAAGTCAGAATATACTCCTGAATTATTAGACTATTACAAATGTATCAAGAAGTCTGACAATATAAGCAGTGCTTACAGATATCAGATTAATTCATGGATGATAGAATATTATTACACATATTACAAGGATAATGATTTCTGGCACGAATATGTCAGCGTGGATACAGATGACCTTTCAGACAAGGATGCGCAAAGGCTTATAGAGACACTTACAGAGGCAGGAATGTATTCACAGAGCTTTGAACTTGTAAGCAGGTATGGATGCTGCAAGGCGGCTCCTGCCAGGCTTCTTAAGATGGCAGATTACATACTTACTAATGTGTCGGATGAACATAACAAAGTGCTTGACGATGTTACAGCGTATGTATTTGGACAGCACATATATAATGAACCTGTTCTTGCATATATGTCCGATTATTTCAATGGAACGAATGACGAGATGTACAATGTGTGGAAAGCCGCTATTAATTATGGTGTAAATGTATCGCATATGTCCGAGAGACTTCTTGCACAGATGATGTACACGGGCGTTCATACAGGAAGATTGACAGAAGTATTCACGGATTATTACAGTAAAATGCCTGACAAATTGATAGTTAAAGCATATCTTTCATACAATTCACAATTCTATCTTCTCAGGCAGAAGAAAGCGAATGACATAGTATTCCGTGTTATAGAGGAATATATGAAAGAGGGGTATGGTCTGCCAGAGTGCTGTTATGTGGCATGGCTTAAGAACATCTCCAAGAATCCGCTGGCACTTAAAGAAGATGACAGCGAAAGAGAGCTTGCACAGACAGTTCTTAATGAATTGTGTGAAAATGACAGAATATACAGCTTCTATAAGAAATTCAAGGGAGTGCTTGATATACCTTATAATATGCAGGGACTTACAATTATTGAATACATATCAGCTCCGGCAGATAAGGTTACAATATCGTACACAATTAACGGAGGCGACAGGCTTACACAGGTTATGAAATCCAACGAATGGGGCATATTCACATGCAGATTCCATCTGTTCTATGGAGATGTTCTTGAGTACACATTTTCAGTCAATGATGAAGACAATGATATGCAGCCGGCAGTGTATGAATTCAAAGATGTATCTGGAGAGAATACACAAGGACGCACAGACATGCTCAATGAGTGCCTTGCAAGCAGACAGCAGCACGAGCTTGCTGCCCTTAAGAAACAGATGCACAGCTATAGTGTCGAGGAATACGTTACAAGAGAAATGTTTACAATTGCGAAATGAGGATAACAGATATGGATAAGGAGAGAGGACTTATAGCAGGAATAGACCTGAGCGGGACAAGAATTCAGGCAAGTGTATATTCGCATAATTCTGGCAGTGTCCAGTCTGTAAAGCTTACAGAAGATTCGCATGAAAAGACTAATCTTATTAATGTTATTGCCGAGTGCATGCGTGCCACAGGAGAGTCACAGATTAAAAGCATATGTGTGACAATTGCTGATTACAATGGGGATGATATTGCAGCAGTGATGGCAGACCTTGAAAAATGTGGTGCTGTGAAAGGACACTGGCAGATATTAAGCAGGGTTGAGAGCTTTGCATATTATGCATATAAACAGAAAAGTGAACTTCATTCCATGGGAGTTGTGCTTATGGATTATACGCAGGAGGGGCTAAAGTGTGACCATCTTGCCATAAGAAAGAGTGACAATACAAACTATCTTCTGCAGGAGCATACAGGATATACATCGGATGTATTAAAAGAAGTATACGGAAGTAAGAATATTGACGGGGCTGAGAATGAATTATGCACATTTGCAGAAGATTACTTTGCAAGGAGGCGAGTGTCTGCTGCGTATCTTACCGGCGAGGGATTCGACATTGAAAAGCTGCCGGAAAGATTCGCCAAGCTTATGGTTACAAGAAGAAAAGCATTTGTAGGACAGAATCTTTTTGCAAGAGGTGCATGCTTTGCGGCTATGGATATGTTACGACCTGAGATATTCAGGAATGTCGTCGTGCTTCTTGATAACCATGTCAAATGTGGTATAGAACTTGACATATCATCATATGGAAAGCCTATGAGATTCAGAATGGTAAGACCGGGCGTTAACTGGACTTTAGCCGGGCGTACAATAGAGTGCATACTTGAAGATATAAGAAGTATTACTTTCAAAGTGATTACCACAGACAACACAAGTTATGATGAGGTTGTGGATATAAGTGAGATTCCATTCAGGGAAGGCAGAACAACGAGAATATCAATACATGTGGAATTCATGGATGCAGACAGATGTAATATTACAATTAAAGACCTTGGATTCGGAGAATTTGTGAAGAGTTCAGGTAAAGTAATACACAGGGAACTAACATTAAGAAGCTGATAAATGTGAAAAACATTGCAGAATGGAGAATACAATGGGGAAAATAATATTGTGCAGGGGTCAGAGAACTGATAAGCCATATGTCACACCACAGACTGATATAAAGCTGTATTCAGCCGAAGAACTCTGTTACTACATATACAATAATATATACCTGATTGGGCAGGACCTGATAGACGATAACCTTATACAATTTCTGCAGGATGCGGGTGAAGGTGAGCTTGCAGCAAGAGTTAAGAAGCTTAAGGAATCGGGTGCTCCGCTTGCACAGATACTTGTGACTATTCTTAAGTCAATAGATTATTATTCTG
>ENA-OPCU01000858-OPCU01000858.1-human-gut-metagenome-genome-assembly--contig:-NODE-858-length-9847-cov-4.098856_pt1 | contig 9847 bp, 7 predicted proteins | sample MGYA00241255_ERZ501490 | MGnify/ENA primary metagenome ERZ501490 (study PRJEB25962, sample SAMEA2042627) | human gut metagenome | biome: human gut; feature: human-associated habitat; material: faeces... | reverse complement strand
ACAACAGTTTCGTCAAATACACCATAGAAATCACCTGTCTGTGTGTGTGCACCTTTAAGCCTGCCATAATCAAAATCCTTAAGTTCATATAGATAACCATTAGAATCTGCTGTTCCAGAAAATCCAGTATCTAACATAACATCACCGAATGGGCTTACGAACATAATTCTTGTGTGGTTGAGTTCAGATACTATTTTAAGGTCAGCTTCTATGTCTGAAAGATATTCTGGCGTGAATGTATCTTTTGCAAATGTGCCGGCAATTTCGTTAGCCTGCTGGTAAAGCACTTCAGAATAATAGTCATATACTTTATTATAATCGTGCCTGAAACATATTGTTGTTACAGCTATAAATCCTACAACAGCAATTATTATATATAGAGTTATCTGTTTGGTAAGCATATTATATTTCATATTGAGTCCGTTCCTGTTTATTTAGTCACAAATTTGTAGCCAATTCCCCATACGGTTTCAATCGACCATTTATCGTGGTCTTTAATCTTTTCACGAATTCGTTTGATGTGCACATCGACAGTACGGGTATCGCCGATGTAATCATAGCCCCAGATATTGTCAAGAAGCTGTTCTCTTGTAAACACCTGATTAGGAGCAGAGGCTAAGAAATATAAGAGCTCAAGTTCCTTAGGCGGCATCTCGACATTTTTACCCATATAATTAACTGAATAATTATCGAGGTTGATAGAGAGGTCGGGGTAATTGACACATTTGGCATTAGAAGAATCAACACCGATACTCGTAGGCATATGGTATCTTCTAAGCACAGCTTTTACACGGGCAACCATCTCTTTAGTTTCAAAAGGTTTAATAATATAGTCGTCTGCGCCAAGCTCAAGTCCTAGTACCTTGTCAAATGTTTCACCTTTGGCAGAGAGCATAATTATAGGAACATTGTTATTCTTTCTTATCTCACGGCACACCTGGTAGCCGTCAATGCCGGGAAGCATGAGGTCTAAAAGAATGAGATTAGGCTTGAATACAGAAAGCTCAGACAGAGCACTTTCTCCATCATACACAATCTTTGTTTCATAGCATTCTTTAGTAAGATACAAAGATATAAGCTCTGCAATATTTTCATCATCATCTACAATAAGTATTCGTTGTTTAGATGCCATAATAATATCCCCCAATAATAATTATTTGAAATCAACAATAGTTACACCAGCATCGCCCTCGCCGATTTCGCCGAGGCGGAAGCTCTTTATATATGGAACACCGCGAAGATAAGCGGTTACGCCGTTTCTTAATGCACCAGTTCCTTTACCGTGAACGATACGGACCTGTGGAATTTTGGCAATGTAAGCGTCATCAAGATATTTATCAAGGCGGGCAACAGCCTCGTCCACTGTACAGCCGAGAAGATTAATCTCAGTTGATATTCCGGCTGACTTGCTCATCTTAATCTTACCGGAACCGCCGGCAGCCTTAGATGGAGCTTCCTTTGGCTCTTTATATCCTGAAAGAATCTCAAGATTCTTAATGTCTATCTTAGTGCTTAAAGCACCTACCTGAACAGTAACCTGCTTCTTGGCAGGGTGAATTGCAGAAACAGTACCGATAACATTCATAGTAAGAACTCTTACATGCATGCCTGTCTTGAATTCAGATATATCATGTGCCTTGTGTGCTTTAACCTTGGCAGGCTCTACCTTTAACTTGGCCTGATTCTTATTCATCTTCTCACGGACAGCAGTACGGTGCTTTTCAAGCTCAGCAACTGTCATTCCGTGCTTGTTCATGGCTTTGATAGTCTCGTCTGCGAAATCCTTGGCATCTTTTAAGATGGCAGCAGCCTGTTCATTGGCTTTGCGGATAATGTTGTCAGTTCTTTCATCAAGCCTCTCATTCTTAGCCTGAAGCTTTTCTTTAAGAGAGGCAATCTCAGCCTTATAGCTTTCGACCTCAGCTTGTTCCTTCTCAAGAGAGATTCTCGCATGTTCAAGGTCAGATACGATATCTTCAAAATGTACATCTTCCGCGTTAAGTCTTTCGGATGCGTCAGACAGAATATAGTCAGGAAGTCCGAGCTTTTTAGAGATTGCAAATGCGTTACTTTTTCCCGGAATGCCTATAAGCAGTCTGTAAGTAGGACGGAGTGATTCAACATCGAACTCACAGCTTGCATTTTCAACACCTTCAGTAGAAAGTGCATAAAGCTTGATTTCGCTGTAATGAGTTGTTGCCATGGTTGTAACACCGCGCATCTTAAGGTCATTAAGAATTGCGATAGCAAGGGCAGCACCTTCTGTAGGGTCAGTTCCGGCACCAATCTCATCAAAAAGTACAAGACAGTTCTCATCAGCTTCTTTAAGAATCTTAACAGTGTTGGTCATGTGTGATGAAAATGTACTTAAACTCTGTTCAATACTCTGCTCATCACCGATATCAGCGTATATATTCTTAAATACGGCAATATCTGAATGGTCAAGAGCCGGAATGAATAAACCTGACTGTGCCATAAGTGTAAGAAGTCCTACTGTCTTTAAAGAAACAGTCTTACCACCAGTGTTAGGTCCAGTGATGATAAGAAGCTTAAAATCTGTTCCAAGATAGATGTCAATAGGAACAACAGTATGTGGCTCGATAAGTGGGTGACGACCTTTTTTGATATTGATAATTCCTGATGTATTCATGACCGGACGGCTTGCATGCATATGTCTGGCAAGCTGTGCCTTTGCAAATATACAGTCAAGTTCGACAAGTATTTCATAATCACACAGAAGCTCCTCAGTATGTTCACCGGCTTTTGCACTTAAGTCAGCAAGAATAACTTCAATCTCTGCTGCTTCCTTAAGCTCTAACTCACGGATATCATTATTGAGCTTTACAACTGCTGCAGGCTCAATAAAGAGAGTAGAACCAGTAGATGACTGGTCATGTATCATACCGGGAAATGCTGACTTGTATTCAGCTTTAACTGGCAGACAGTAACGTCCCTGTCTTGTGGTAATAACATAATCCTGAAGATAAGTCCTGTAAGTAGGAGAATTAAGCAATTTGTTAAGTTCAGAATGTATTCTGTCATTGGCTATTGATTTGCTTCTTCTGATGCTTCTTAAGTTGGCACTTGCGTCATCACTTATCTCATCTTCAGAGATAATACATTTCTTAATCTGGGAATTAAGAGCATCAACAGTTGCAAGGTTTTCAAGCATTCCTGATATAGAATCCTCACGATGCTCATAGTAATCCTTAACATGCTTTGCACATGAAAGGATGGCACTTATGTTAAGAAGCTCTGATATATTAAGGGAGCTTCCAACCTTAAGTCTCGCAACAGAAGCACGTATATCCTTAGTCTGGCTGAAATCAACAGTACCCTTCTGAAAAATTCTAGAGAGTGCATCATTAGTCTCATCGAGACGTAAGTTGATGTCTGTTATATCAGTCATAGGCTTTAAGTTACGAAGTATTTTCTTAGCTCCGTCACAGCATGCATATGAAACAAGCTGGTCGGTAATTTTATAAAATTCCAAAGTGGATAAAGATTTCTTATTCACGAAAGACCTCCAAAAACTAAAAACAATCTTTTCATACTTTATAAGTTTACAGCATTTAAGGTAAAAAAACTATATTTTGCTTATAAATATTTACATGTAAGTCATAAATTGTTCATAATCGTAATATAAACTGTGATATAATTGTATTTATAAGAGACGAAAAATTATATAAGGAGTTCGAAATGGGAACTAAAGAAGAGGATAAGGAAAAGTATGACCTGTATACAGAAAAGGTTGTTCTTCATCCGGCCAAGAAATATAAGTGGCTTATCAGAATAGGAAAAGTTCTGCTTTTTGCAGTGTCAATAATGGCAGCGGCAATAGTGTTTATGGTGTTTCTGTATCCTGTGCTTCAGAAGAAGATAGACGAGAAGAATAAGGATAAAAATGTAGTGTATATCCAGAAAGATAACTATATATTTGCGGAGACCAAAAGTGGAGAATATGCTGATACGCTGACTGAGAATGATTTAAAAGAAAATTATGAAGCAGCTATGACAACACTCCGTACGAAAGTTGAAAGTGTCAAGAAATGTCTGGTTTCGGTAGATATAGAGAAGCCTGTTACAGATGTTCCATCTGTTGAAAACAGCCAGACAGAAGTGGCAGGACTGATTGTAGCTGAATTTAATTCTAATTATCTTATTCTTACAAGTGCTGAACTGTTAAAAACAGCCGGTAATTTTACTGTGAAATTCTCTGACGATGTGCAGACTGATGCTGCAATAATATGCATGGATGATTCAACAGGAATAGGGTTAATAAGTGTAAGTGAAAATAAACTTACAAGCGAACAGAGAGATTCATTATCAATAGCTGTACTTGATAATTCATATATGGTAAATCAGGGAGACCTTGTAATTGCTGCCGGTAAATTATATGAAACAGTCAAGGGTGTCGGATATGGTACAATAGCAGGAATTAAGACGGAGTATGCTAAGGATTCCGGATATGAAATATTTGAGACCAATATTACTGTAGCAGAAGGCGGTTTTGCGATTCTTTTTAATTCAGAAGGAAAGGTAGTAGGAATATCAAAATCATCATCAGAAGCATCTGGTAAGTTTATGGGAATATCAGACCTCAAGGGGCAGCTTGAAACAATGATTAATCATCATGGAGTTATGTATTGTGGAATTACAGGCCAGAATGTTACAGATGAGCTTACGGCAAAATATAATCTTCCAAATGGTGTATACATTTCTAATATTGATATTGACTCACCGGCTTATTATGCAGGATTGCAGGCAGGAGATGTAATTAGTGCAATTAATGGACAAAGTGTTTTGACAATTCAGCAGTTTAGTGAGAAACTATATCAGTGCGCTGATGGAGAAGCTATGTATGTGACAGCTATGAGGCAGGGAAAAGATGGCTATTCAGATGTAGCATTTTCAGTAAGTGTACAGCTAAAACAACTTAATTAACGGAGGCAGAAGGATTTATGCGTTATATAGAGACTCTTAAAGATGGTGAGAGAATTTCAGAGGTATATCTGTGCAAATCAAAATCAATAGCACTTACTAAGACAGGCAAGGAATATGCCAATGTAATGCTTGCTGATAAGACAGGACAGATTGACTCTAAGATATGGGACCTTAATTCAGGCGGAATTGCTGAATTTGATGTTAATGATTATGTTGCGGTAACAGGACAGGTAACAAGCTATAACGGAGCATTACAGTTTAAGATAGAGAGAGCAAGAATTGCATCAGAGAATGAATATGTTGCAGCAGATTATGTACCATCTTCAAGATATAATATTGATAATATGTTTGCAGAACTGATGAAGTATGTAGACAGTGTTAAGAGTACATATATGAAGCAGCTGTTATATTCTTTCTTTAAAGATGAAACATTTGCAAAGAAGTTCAAATGTGTATCAGCAGCCAAGACAGTACATCACGGTTTCGCTGGCGGATTGTTAGAGCACAGCTTAAGTGTTACAAGATTATGTGACAAGATGAGCAGCAACTATGATTTTCTTAACAGGGATCTGCTTATAACATGTGCAATGCTGCATGATGTCGGCAAAGTTAAGGAATTATCTGAATTTCCTAAGAATGATTACACTGACGAGGGTAATTTCTTAGGACATATCGTTATTGGATATGAGATGGTTATGGAGAAGGTTAAGCAGATAGACGGATTCCCTGATATGCTTGCAATGCAGATTGGACACTGCATACTTTCACATCACGGAGAGCTTGAGTACGGCTCACCTAAGAAGCCATCAATAGCAGAGGCTGTTGCATTATCTATGGCTGATAATATGGATGCAAAGCTTGAGACATTAAGGGAAGCACTTGAAGCCAAGGATACCAACGACTGGCTTGGTTATAACAGATGGCTTGATTCTAATATAAGAAGGACAACTAATGAGTTTTAAGAAAGATGATAAAGTAACATTTGTAATAGAAGATATAGGAACCGGAGGAGAGGGTATCGGCAAAGTTGACGGATATACCCTCTTTGTTAAGGATGCGATAATCGGCGACAAGATTGAGGCAAAGATTATTAAAGCCAAGAAGAATTACGGCTATGCAAGGCTTGAAAAGATTATTGAGGCTTCATCTGACAGAGTGACTCCTGCCTGTCCTGTCGCAAGACAGTGCGGTGGCTGCCAGATTCAGCAGATGAGCTATGAGGCACAGCTTAGATTCAAGGAAAAGCTGGTTGATGATAATCTCAAACGTATCGGCAAGATAGAAGGCTATGAGTTTTTCCCGGCTATCGGAATGGAAGAGCCTTTCAGATACAGAAATAAAGCGCAGTATCCGGTTGGAACTGCCAAAGATGGAAGCATTGTGATGGGCTTCTATGCAGGAAGAACTCATTCTATTATCTCATGTACAGACTGCAAGATTGGTGCTGTCGAGAACCAGTATATTCTTGCTGTGATAAAGAGCTGGATGGAGTTCAACGGTGTTGCACCATATGATGAACAGACCGGAAGAGGGCTTGTGCGTCATGTCCTTATAAGAACAGGCTTCCACACAGACGAGATAATGGTCTGTCTTGTTATTAACGGCACTAAGATGTCTGATAAGTTAAAGGAATCGCTTGTAAAGCGTCTTACAGAAGTGTCGCTTGATTCAGATATAAGTACTGACAAATGCATCAAATCAATTATGCTTAATTTCAACACGGAGAACACTAATGTCATTCTTGGCAGACAGTGCGAAACTCTGTGGGGAAAAAGCTATATTGAGGATTATATCGGAGATATTAAGTATCAGATATCACCGCTTTCGTTCTTTCAGGTTAATCCAAGACAGACTGAGAAGCTGTATGGAAAAGCCCTTGAATACGCAGGACTTACAGGCAATGAGACTGTATGGGACTTGTATTGTGGAATAGGAACAATATCGTTATTCCTTGCCAAGAATGCAAGAAAGGTATATGGTGTTGAGATTGTTCCGCAAGCCATAGAAGATGCTAAGAATAATGCGGCAATTAACGGCATTGATAATGCTGAATTCTTTGTCGGAAAGGCTGAGGAGGTCGTACCACATTTTTATGAAGAAATGGCGCGGCTGGCAGCAGACATATCTGCAACCGAGGTTCAGCGTGAGGAAGCAAGAAAGAGCATTACTCCTGATGTCGTAGTCGTTGACCCGCCAAGAAAGGGCTGCGATGAGTCGCTTCTTGATACTATTGTCAAGATGTCGCCTGAGCGTATCGTGTATGTAAGCTGCGATTCGGCAACACTCGCCCGTGACTTAGGACTCCTTGCGGCTAAGGGCTACAAGACTGTTAAGGTACAGCCTGTGGATCAGTTCTCACATACCGTGCATGTAGAGACAGTGGCGCTTCTTTTGAAGGAACATCCGGCAATTGATTAGTGGTAAATATAATAGAGTAAGAGAAGAAGACATTCCAAACCGGTAATTTTTAATAGAAAAAATTTGATGATATTCGACATGAATCAGATGGTATCGAGTATTGGTATGCAAGAGAATTAATGAAGCTATTGGACTATGTTCAATGGAGAAATTTTGATAATGCTGTAAATAAAGCAATGCTTTCTTGTGAAAATAATGGTAATTTAATAGGAAACCATTTTTCAAAAATTAACAGTACCATTGCGGTTGGAAATGGAGCACGTCGTGAAGTAGAAGAAAAAGACTTACAGGGTGAGAGGGCTATTACTGTTGAGCATGTTGAAAATAATACGTCAGTCAGGGATATGCTGGGATAGAGAGGGATTAAGCTGGAGAATTTGCCTGCATCTGAAGATATCAAAAAATTAGAACGTAGAGTAAAGGGAGAAGAAAAGAAGTTAGCTGAGCAGTCGTGGAAATTGATAAATGAATAAATTGAGAGGTTAGGCTCAGGAAATATTCTGGATATCAGGATATGAAGATTGTAGGAGAATATTCAGATGAAAGGTATTCCGGTAAAAATGCCAGATTGTGATATGTGAAAGAAGCAGCAAATGAAGGTTGGAGTGTCAGAACTTTAGATAGAAATATCAGCACAAATATTAAATGTAAAGAGGACAGAAAAGAGATGGGATATCATCTTTTTTCTGCCTTTTAATGTTATATTCATTTTGCTGCCTTACGCTTCATTTTTCTGTATGCGATATTCATTATTATTGCAAGTACAATGCCAAGTGAAGCATAAGATATTAAATCTGTATTGGCATATGTCAGGTTAAGACTGGCTGTTCTTCCAAGAAACCTGTTACTTAGTAACATTGCTGCGCGGTTTAAAAGTACATTAAATGCGACATATTCCAGTCCGCCATATATAATAAATAGTGCCGGCAGATAAATTCTGCTTACTGATAATGGTAAAGAGATTAATAATATAAGTGATAATGCAAGCAATAAAATCATCATTACATAAAATGTTTTTGATGTAACTGTCTGGTATATTCCGGCAAGACCAGAAGTGCGATACTGCATTTCATCATATATCCCGGAAGCATAGTTATTAATAGCTTTCTGTGCAGATTCTTTGTCCAGCACAAGTGCAAGTGTAATCATATCTTTCTGTGTGTCTGAGTAGTCCTTTGATTCTGTGATACCATTATATGCAATGGCTGCCAGCGTTGTAAGTTCTTCATCTATATCAATGTTTATTTCATCAAATGTTTTGCCATTACGAAGTCCTTTGGTGAGTGCATCTGTATATTTTCTGGCAATGCTGTCTATGGCAGATGAGTTCTGAATAGCATTTTGTATATCTGAAAGCATGTTATTATATTCTGAAACCTCCATGCCGGTCTGCTCGCTTGATGGCAGAGTATCAATAACAGTGTCCATGTATCTGCCAGAGACAGCAGAAGAAAGTCCGGCGTCTTTTATTATGTCAGATGCATAAAAAGGTGCATTTTTATTAATGTTTAAACCAGACATAGATAGTAAGAATAATATGGTTGCAACAATTAAAAGAGGTTTTCTGCTTTGCTTATAAAGCTTTGCATCATAGCGGATTCTGTAAACCTCATCAGGAGAATCGCCGGTGAAATCTATATTGTTTACAGACAGGAAATCTTTCATAATCTGTAATTTTTCCCCATCAGCTTTTACACACCTTATCAACATACTGTCTTTTCTTTCGAAGAAATAAAGACTTCCGACAGAAACACATTTTTTAATATTGGCAGGAGACAGAAAAGGCTTGCCATCGACATATATTCCATCATTGGTAATTGTAGTTTTTCGGTTCTTCTTCGTCTGGGAATTAAAGAATGCTTTAGCTCTTTTTTCTTTAAAATTACTGGTACGGTTAGGATACAGCAGGTTTATATAGCTCTGGCAGTCCTCAAGCGTCCAGTCAGATGTATTATTATATTCAGTACTCATATAAGAAACCTCCTTTAATAATTCATAGGGGTAATTATAGTGTTTGCAAATGTATTTTACAATATTAAATCTGTTGGGGAATACCTACTATTATGTCTGCTTTATATGATTGAGTAGGTTTGTTTGAGAGAATTATAACTTGATACGGAGGGAGCAAACCTACTAAACAGTTGTGTATAGTTTTTTTAGTGGGTCTTTTTCTTGAATTATTCTGGCGGATAATGGTTTGGTAGGTTTATTAGGAATTTATGCTATGCGGGATATAGGATTTTGCAGAGAATATAAAAAACAGCCACCAGAAAAATCCAGTGACTGTTTTGAGTAAATGAGAAGAGTAAATGTGAATTATCTTATTATCGTCTGCTGCCGCCAAAACCGCCATTCTGGCCGCCCATGCCGCCCATGTTGCCGCCGCCAAAGCCGCCAGTGCCAGAAGCTCCCATTGTTCCTGCTTCCTGAGTCCAGTCTGCAATAGAGTCTGAACCCCGGTAGAGTGTGTAGCTTGTGCCGGTTA
>ENA-OPCU01000849-OPCU01000849.1-human-gut-metagenome-genome-assembly--contig:-NODE-849-length-9940-cov-2.000910_pt1 | contig 9940 bp, 8 predicted proteins | sample MGYA00241255_ERZ501490 | MGnify/ENA primary metagenome ERZ501490 (study PRJEB25962, sample SAMEA2042627) | human gut metagenome | biome: human gut; feature: human-associated habitat; material: faeces... | reverse complement strand
GTCCATTCCAGCCAGTCACCGGCAACTTTCCACTGTGTACCACCAATTACATTCAAAACCTGTTTGTCTGTATTGTGCTTGGTAACATTTCCTTTTTCATCAACGGTTGCCACATCAGGTGCATCAGATGCAAAAGCGATGCCATCAATAGATGCACCTTCCGGATTTGCAGTAGCTGTCAACTGTGCAGTACCATCTTTCTTTAACTTCAGAGAGGTATCGCTGAGTTCGATACTTTCGATGTCTGGCACAACGGTTACAACGCACTCTGCAGTAAGGTCTGTTTCCTTAATGCTGGCAGTAATCGTGGCTTCGCCAACATCAACTGCATTGATTTCGCCATCACTGTTAACAGTTGCAACATCTTCATTGGAAGAAGTGAACTCAATCTCAACATGAGTAGCATCTTCCGGCTGAACAACAGCTTCCAACTTTGCTTTGCTGTTTTTTTCCTTTGTGAGAGTAATTCTGTCTACCATATCAAGGCTGACAGGTGTTACAACAACCTCTACTACCTTGCTCGTGGTAATCTTACCATCTTTGCTGGACATTGCAACCTCTGCTGTACCAATGCCAACCGCAGTAATGTTGCCATTTTCATCGACGGTTAGAACATTTGGGTCACTTGAGGTATAACTCATTCCCAGCTTATCCACAAGGTCATCTGCCTTTGCAGCCTCTGGCGTTTCACCATCATAGGCATATTCAGGTGTTGCCATAATGCTGCTTCCTCTTTCAAGTGTATCTGGAATGTCAAAAGACACTCCGGTAACACTTACGCCGCATCCCGCAAGGCTAACGACCATTGCACATGCAACGGCGAGCGACGATAGTTTTTTCGTGATTCTTTTCATAACTTTCGCGAATTTTTCGCATTAAGACTGCAAAAACTTCGCATTGGTCACATCCTTTCTTTCAAAATTTTATGTGAATTTGTTTGTTTTTAACGGTATTGATTCCGCTTCCGAAAAGGCATCATTTCGCAGTGTTTTTCTTATACCTCCTCAAACACTCTTCCTTTCGATGTCTTAATTATAGCATACAACAATATGCCTCGCAACCGCTTTTGACTTGGTATAGAGCGCACAAACATTACACATCATCATGGTTGACATTCTCCCCACGACTAAAGCGAGGGAATACAGCATTCTCGATAAATAATAGCATAACTTTCCTGCTTGTAACAAGCAATTACGCACAAAAGTGAATTTAAAACGCACTAATGTATGAAGCTTATGGATGGGCATTGGGACAGTTACTACAGAATCAACTTCTTACCAATCACAAAAGTCATCGAACATTGATTGTCGATTCTGATTTATTTTAGACGCTATGGCAAGTTCGTCTATTCTTTTTTTGTTTTTGGTTTGTGTTCCGTTCAAGGTTCGCTCTGGAGTTCTCTGTTCCCTCTCCACCGCTACGCAGTGCCAAACCACTACGTTACCACTACTTGGAGCAAATTTTTCCGACTGCTATTTCATGTGGATTGAATTGAAATTGATTCATTGCGTGATTTTACCCAAAATTAAGACCCGTTTCGTCCGGGAATGCGTTCAAAATGTATGGAAATCCCAATTTCAGGTCATTTTTTCCACATGTCGGGCGTGAATATCGTGGGCTGGAGAGTAGTAGCACCTGTTCTGAAGTCGCTGGCGATAAAACTTTTCCGACAGTCTCTTTTATACCCGTTTCCAGACTGCTGATTTTAAATTTTTGGAGTGCAATTTTGGTAATAAGAATCAAAATTTCCTCTGCTTCTTTTCGTGGTGCGTCAAACAGCTTTTTAACCATACGGATGATATATTCTTCTGCTTGTTTTGATTGTGCTTTTCTTAGTGCCTGCTGTTCTTCTTTCTTTTTCTTTTTCAGCTCTTTATTTCTTTTTTTGTTTGCGCCACTGGTCGTTTTGTGGTCTTCGAGAGCGAAGTCTTCTTTGTGAGATTTTGCGATTTTGGAAGCGTTTTGATTCCGGCTTCCATCATCGAAGCGATTATCAGAGTCATTGCATTGCTCAATGACGATGTTTGTGATACCGAATTTGTTGATGTAGTTTCGAACGGTACGAGACGTAACGCCGAGTTTTTCCGCAATCTCTGTTTGCGTATATCCTTTGGACATGTAGAAGATGATTTGTTTGAGCATGAATTCGGTATATTCTTCTCTGGACATCTTATGTTTGTTCTTAAGCATCCGGCGAACTTGCTTTTCATTTGCACCAATAATTGTGGTGAGAATGCTCTGTTCTTTATTCGTGATAAACAAATCATCAATGAGTTTTTGGTTGCTTGGAGTATAGCAAAGCCCTCGACCATGAAGAATATCTTCAAGGTCTTTCTGTGGAAGTGGTTCTTTGAACTTGTTGTTTATGCCTACAATTACTTCTTTCCTTTTATCATATTTCATACGGGCGCAACGAAGAAAGCCCTCAAGATAGAACAACAATCTATGACGGCAATTTACGATTTTTCCTCCACGAATGTCAACAAGACGAGTAATATCAACGATTCGTTTTGAATATACCTGCAATGCTGCTACGCGGCAACGCTCTGCATGTTCTTCTGGTGTTTCGTCTTTCAGTGTTCTACGAATCACTCGCTTTTCATCTGTTGCCCTTTGGATATCCTTCTTTTCATAAGGAATAAACGGTTCATAATCACCAAGGAATACTTCCCCACTGTCAACTGCACGCTTTAAAATGTGGAACGGCGTCTTTGAGTCAAACTGAGGGCAGCTTTCGCGTAGTTTGAAAATGTGCTTATTATAATTGTATGTTTTCGCCCAGTTGTAAAGAGACTTGAAGCTTGAGAACTTTTTTGCACTTGCGTATGTAGGGAGAAGTCGTGCGAATGGATATTCTCCCTTATGTCCCGGCTTTACATTGATAGTTCCGGGAACTCGGAACACACGAGAAGCATCTGTTGCCGCTGAATCCGCGCCGAATTTGCTTAATGCTTTGTAAATCATGTTTTGGACAGCAATCCAAACATCCCGGTATCCATACTCAATAGCTTCTTGAAATTTCCACCACAACTGCAGACCGTGTCCGGTAGCCACAACAATATTGGGGTGTGGCATGTTAATCTTCTTCATAGCATCAATAATGATTTCTGCCATTTCTTCTGCTGTTTTTTCACGAAACTGCTTGTATTTGTAATAGTCGATATCCGCGTAGCAAGAATTGAAGCTGTGTACATTCTGGCTGATGCGTCCATTTTCATTGGCAAACGTATTTGTAGAAATAAACACGTTTTCACCCGTGAGAACACAGTTGCCATGTTCGACCATGCTGCGGAATCTTTTTACTGGCATAGCTTCTTGTTCCCACGAGCCTTTGCCAACAACATTGGAGCGCTTACGGCAGAAGTAAACAAACTCTCCTGTCAGCGACGATGCGACATGATGAAGAAACGCATATTGACCGTAATCATCTTTGTTTCTGTTTATTGGTCTTTCTTGTACGATTTTGGCTTTCACGATTAAACGTCCTCCGAAGGTTGGCAAAAAATAAACGCTGCTTGTCTTCAAAGACTCTAATGAGGGGCACAGATAGGTCTGCGTTCCTTTAAGAGTTTCTCGACAAGCAGCGGAAAAAATACAATTTTACTTTACTTCGGGCATCGTTTTTAGGTATAATAGTACCAACGAAATCATCCCGTGAGAGTGCGTTGCAGCGTATTTTTTCTTTATTTAACGCACTTGTCGAGAAACTCGTTTTTCCGTACATTTTGTACGGCTTTTTTGGAGTTTCCGGGATGATTTCTTTTTGTGTTTTTTAGAATTCCACAAACGCCTTGAAACCATCCTAAAGGGCTATTCTGTTTTTTCGGCTATATACTACTTTTGTTTTTGTATTATACCTACACCAAACGCTCAAACTTAATGTCTGAGCGTTTGGTGTAAATGTTAATTTTTTTGTGAATATATACGCCTGCGTTTTACTCGTACAACCGTGCATCTGTAAATGCTTCCCATGCACTTCCATCTGCATCGTTTGCAAGTTTAGCAAGAACATGATATGCAGCAGCGGGATTTGCACAAAGTCCGCTTTGTTCACACTGCTTTGCGTTGTAGTCGTGAACTGTAAACAGTTTTCCTTCCGGATACTTGAAGTCTACGCGGTCTGGAAGCGGATTGCCTTCTGTGTCGGTTTCCCCTGTTACAGTGAACAGACCACATTTGAATTCATACCACAATTCCGGAACATTGAAGATATCCATAAGGATTTCAATGGCTCGGCTTGAACCGCTTCCGATTTCTGTATTGATTTTATAGCGATAAGCGATATATTCATAAGCCATTCGTCCGCGCTCGGTGAAAATCACAAGTTTTGGAACGAGGTCTGCATCAATAGAGAACCAACGGTTGATATAGACAGGCATGTTTTCACGGGCAACCATTTCCCAGTCACCAACTGCAGCGAGAACATCTTTGCTTTTATGTACTTCGCGCAAGAGTGTCCAGTCGGTGAATGCATCAAGGTAGCTTGTATCACCTTCCTGATAAATAACGGGGATAAGCTGATTTGCATCTAAGGAAGCGGCATCAACTGCATACCCAAGCAAGTGATGTGGTATTTCCATTGTGAGGAGAGACTTGAAGTTTTCGATTTCTGTTTTTGGGCGAGTTTCCGATATTGACTGTTCGAGAGCACCAAACAAGGCTCGTGTTTCTGGTGCGATTGCGTAGTAATCTGTTCCATTTGGCTTCGGCAAATTTAATTTTTCGACGGAAACGCGAACGTCGCGTCCATCAACCGGAGCACCATAAATGAGATATTTAACACCAAACTGCCGGATTGCATCGTTTGGACTAATATGCTGGTATTCACCAAGTTTGGTTGCAATGACAATATCTTCATTGGCATGGTGCAGCACATCATGGACTTTGTGGTTAATTTCGTCTGCCCACTCAATGGCAGTATCTGGATTTGAGAACACACGCAGTGCAAAATTCTCTGTGTCGACAGGCTTTGCACCAAATGCGCTGCTCTCTTGATATGGGTATCCACTTCCAAGAGCAACGTAATAAAGGTCCCCCTGTGCTTCAATATACTCTTTTGCTGCATTGAGCAAAAGAGCGAGATTTTTTTCGAACAGTATCCGTTACAGGTCCTTGTTTGATTTTTCGATAGCACCAAGCCAAGTCATCGAGTGGGATTCCGTTCAATTCTTCGGCACTACCTTTATATCCTAAGCGTGACCATTTATCGTAAAGTTCTTCTCTTGAGATAGCCATATGTTTTCCCTCCAATTTGAATCAAACTCCGGCAAGTAAATCTTCGAAATCGTCCAAAATGAGTGAGTCGTCGGCAGTCAGCTCCGGACCTCCAAGGCGAACTCCACACTTGTCCATGTCTCCATCTGGCACATCACCATACGTATCGAAGACCTGTGTAATATCTTCGATGCGCTTCTGCTGAGTGTTCGGATTGCACCGATTCATAGAATCGAGGTCGTTTTCGAACTCATCAAAGATATTGAGTCCTCTTGTATCACTCCGTTTGACATGGTTGGCTTTCCTATTCGTTGTTTCACCTTTTTGCTTTTGTTTCGTTGGTTTGCTTGCTTCTTTTTTGCGTAAATCCAAAAGCTCTTTCATCTGTGCGTCCATGTCTTCATAAGGGCACATAGACGCTGGTAAAACGCAAGGCTTTCCTTCTTGATGATACCCACAGTTGCGACATTTTGCATGTAAGTTGTCCTGCAGAATGTCGGCTTTTGACTTCGGACGGATTTTTAGCTGTGGTTCTTTCCATGCATTTGGATTATTTTTCCTAAGCCTGTGGTTCTCGATAATGCTTCTTGCCGTGGCAATCGTCAATGTCGGATATGCATAAATGAGCTGTGCTACAATAGCCGGAGGTGAAACCGTTCCGGAATCATACATCTTGAGTACAGCCTCAGTCACTGTGAGGTTAATCACTGTCTTCGTCCTCCTCCCCTATTGCTGGAGTTTGTGTATTATCCGAGGCAGTAGCGTCAGTTTCGTTGTTGGCGTTGTCTGCTTCACCCGTTGCATTATTATCCGTTTCTTTCTGCTGCTCTTCATTTAATTTTTGTTCCGCTAAAGCAGCTTGTTCAAGTTGTTCTTTGGTTGGCGGTAATGTCCCATGTGTAACGATATACGCAATCAACTGTTTGCAGCGGTTACATACTTGTTGTACCCATACTTCACTTTTACCAACTGCGGCTCCGACATCCTTCCATTCACGTACACCACGACCATCAAGACCATAACGTAAAACGAGGCATTTACGTGCTATCGGATTGAGTCCGTTTTGGATAAAGTCTTTTACAACGCTGTTATCAAGATTATTGAGAACCTCATCTTCGATGTCCGTTTTGGGGTCCGGGATGAAATTTCCAAATTCCTGTGTTTCAGTTTCTCCTGTGTGAGTATCACCGCTGATTTGTGCATCCAGCGACAAGTTGATTTGGCTTGCGCGAAGAAGTGTTTCGATTTTTTGTGTTGTAAGTCCTGTTGCCGCACTAAGTTGTTCTACGGAAGGCTTCAGGATATTATTGTTCATAAAATTATTCTGCGCTGTAAGTATCGACATCAACCGATGATATTCCGGAGGAGGAAGTCGATAAGCCAATCCACCGGACGCAATGGCTCTTTGTGCATACTGGCGAATCCAAAGAGATGCGTAGGTTGAAAATTTTGTTCCTTTATCTGGGTCAAATTTTTTTATGGCGTGCATTAACCCAAGAGTTCCCTCGGAAATCAAATCTTGGAAACCGAGTCGTGGTGTTGCGCGGCGAGAAAATTCACGCTTGATTACGGAAAACACCAGTTTCATATTATGTTCAACGATTTCATCCTGATGCTTTTTCTTTTCTTCTTCGGTAGCAGCATTTTTGAACTTTTCGAAGAGTTCATGCTCCTGTTCGCGTGTGAGGATTTTATGGTTTAGAACTTCTGCAAGATATGCCGAGTATGTATCCATAGATACATCTTCATCTTCCAGCGAAAAGTCCGGTTCTTCTGGTTCATCAACTTCTTGTGGATATGCGTCTTCATCGTCATCTGGATTATCACGATAGTCGTTTACATTTCCGTACTCATTGCGTGAGCCAGCATCTTCATCCTCTGAAACTTGTTGTTCCTTCAGGAAGTCAAGGCTGTAGTCTTCCTTTTTGGATTTCCTTTTTCTTGCCATAGTATCCTCCTTTTTTACTAAGTGGGTGCCGCTATTCTCAATGTCTTTATTATAGCATTTAATATATCTTCTCGCAACCGCTTAAAGCATACAAAAAAGCACCCTTTTTGAGGGTGCTTCTGTTATACAAGATGACTGATTGCTTTTCGTACTGTTTTGTATTCGTTTCAGTTTACTCTAATTGCCTCCTTTATACCAGCATAGAAGTTGTCGTGTCCGTACGACGTCACTAAAATATCGTCGTTGCAAACGTATATGCTTCGTTTTTTCCTTTTGATTAACTCTGTTTCTGTCGTGTATTTTTTGATTGTTGCGATTCCTTTATCGAATTTAAAATAAATAAAGCATGTTTCTTTCCAGTCTGGCGTTTCTTCGTCTCCGGCTACATCAATCGGCATCTTTACTATGACGTTTTTGCTACTTTTAGTGGATGCTTTCCTTTCTTTGTCTAAATAGTTTATAAGTTTAGGTGAATCCTTCATTGCGTATTGCAAAGAAAGGGAGAATTCTGTTTCATCTACAAATATTTTGGTTTTCTTTTTTTTGTTTTGTGCTAAAACCAACGGAAGAACAGCGTTTCCGTCCTTACTGTAGATAGAAAATATGATGTACTTAACAACATTTTCTTTTTCCATAATTTTGGTCCTTTCTCTAAAATACAAAAAAAGACCGACTTACAACAGAGTAGGTCTTACTATACCGTTTTTCTTAACAATAAGATTTCTTTATTGAAATCGTTTTGTTGTTGGGGTATTTATACTATATGCGTTCTGCGATTATTTTCATAAATGCAAATTTCGTATGCACCATCGCAAATTGTGCTGTAAATAACAACAATAGACCGTCTTACCTTCACCAATTTAGTGACGATAAGACGGTCTTTGCTGTCTGGATTTACCCGTTCTTGAAGATTTTTGCAAACGCTTTACCAGCTTCTGTAATGCGGGTATCGGATTTCATCAGTTTTCCGTTTGCGTCCGTAACCTGCCATACGCGTTCAACTTTGCCATAGCGGTTCGGAATCTCTTTCACGAACAAGCTGATACGTCCATAAATGCATTCACCAAGGCTGAAATCTGCAACGTTGATGCCTGCACGATTTAAAATGTCGTCCATTCGGTTCAGGAATGCAATTTCCTGCTCCGTGAATTTGGACTTATCAAATTGTTCTTCTCCGAGGATTTCGTCGAGGGCATCCAATGGGTTTTCATCGTTTTGCACAGGTTTGTTGTCTGCTGCATTCTCCTGTGGTGCAAGCTCCTCGTTGGTTTGTGGCTCTACACTCTTGTAATCCTCTTCTTCAGTCGGAACCTGTGGTTCGATGCCGCTTTCGTTATAATTTTGAGCGTCTTCGTTGATTGGCTCTGCGTAAGGCTCGCTACTATACAACGGCTCTGGTACACTCGGTTTCTGCTGCTGACGGTGATGCTCGTCCACTTTGTTCAGAATCGCAAGCAGTTCATCACTGCTTACTTCCTGCTCCACATTCACATCAGTCGTCTTTGGACGGAAATGCGGCTGTGGCTGCATTTGAGGCTTGTTTGGGGCGACTGGTCTTACAGTTCTGTTAGGTACTACAGGCTCTGCTTCTCGCATGTAATCATACGGAACAGTTCTTGAACTTCTCGGCTGTTCGTACTGAGAATTCGGAATAGATTCGGAATCGTAAGCGTGTGGCGCTTGATATGTACGAGTATTCTCTTGGTGTTGCTTCGGCTGAACAATTTCCGGTGCCATTTTGGACTGTGGAGCGGGTACACGGTTAGGCGCTGACCACTCTTCACCATAGTCTTCGTCAGATTCTTCATCTGACTCCGAGACGACTTCTGGTTTGCGCTTTTTACTTTCAGAAGTCTCTCTTTCTTTTTTGGATTTTACGTTTTTCTTTTTTTCTTCATCGCGTGCTTTCTGAATTGTGTCCATCATAACAACTCTTACGATGATTGCACAAATAAGAGTTGTTGCGACAATGGCAACAAGATACCATCTTACACGCGTCAGCGTATCTACCCAGTAGGGATACGCTACAACTTGCGTGTTCCATGCGTATAGATAAAGGCTTCCACACGAAACGATGCAGGTCAATAGCATAAGCCAAAGGCAAACGCCAAAGGGTCGTTTTTCTTTCACGGTTTGCATACCTCCATTTTTAACATTTTTTATAAAACGTCTACGAGACACCTTTATTGTCTCTCGATAGCTTTATTATATCATTATGTATATCGCCTCGCAACCGCTTTGTGTTAAATTAGAATGTACCAAAAAAACACCGCTTGCAGCATTTGTGCAAACGGCGCTTTGGACAAATTTGATTGGTTTAGATATATGTTTCCGGAAGTTCTTTAAGAAGCTTTTTAGGAAATGATACCTTGTTCCAAAAGGACTCTTCTAACTTTTCAATTTCTTCATTATTATCTTTGCCACGCTCGAAAAATATAATCGTTCTTGGAGTTGTTTTGTCATTATTTTCTGTTCTTACTACACGATAATGAAAACGTTCCTCTAAACGTGACGTGATAGCATCCGCGATTCGTACATTATCAAGAACTACGCGGTCTTTTCCCTCGTGAGCTGCTTTTGAAATGCTATCCGCAACAAGTCGAAGCTGCGCTTGAATCATTGTGGTATAAATGTCAGAGGTGTCTTTAATCATTATAATCATCAATCAAGGCGAGGCGGCCCGCGACTTTAGTCGTGGGATGGATTGCCCGTTCACATTCTTTCTTTTAAAATTTTGTATGGCAACAAGACCATAGCGACTATGAAAGCACCACTACG
>ENA-OPCU01000846-OPCU01000846.1-human-gut-metagenome-genome-assembly--contig:-NODE-846-length-9954-cov-5.234872_pt1 | contig 9954 bp, 8 predicted proteins | sample MGYA00241255_ERZ501490 | MGnify/ENA primary metagenome ERZ501490 (study PRJEB25962, sample SAMEA2042627) | human gut metagenome | biome: human gut; feature: human-associated habitat; material: faeces... | reverse complement strand
ATAAAACCAGCCACTGGAAGCTGAAATTTCCAGTGACTGTTCTAAGAGAATAAGACGGGTAACTTCCGGCTCACATCTCGTTTATTTTATTATAGAACATTCACACCAAGGTATAAGGAGTGTAAATGTGAATTATTTCATTATCTTCTGCTGCCGCCGAAGCCGCCGTTGTTCTGCCCATTCATGTCTGATGAGTTACCGCCGTTCTGGTTGTTCATGTCAGGTGCGTTGCCACCATTCTGACCGCCCATGCCGCCCATGTTGCCACCGCCGAAGCCGCCAGTGCTTGAAGCTCCCATTGTTCCTGATTCCTGAGTCCAGTCTGCAATGGAATCAGAACCTCTGTAGAGTGTGTAGCTTGTGCCGGTTGTAAGAGTGTCAGAGCATATCCAGCCGTTACTGAATGAACCATCAACAGTGAAGCTTATCACTTCATTGCCAGAAGCATCTTTAAGTGAATAGCTTCCAGAGCTGAATGATACGGAACTTAATACATAAGCATTAACAGAGTTTATAGGTGTTTCGCATACACCACCGAGTGCAACGCATGTTCCACCAGTTATTGTTACGGTACCATCTACATCAATTGATCCTGATACATTTCCAGATGAACTGCCACCTTTAACTAATACAAATCCACCGGTCTGTACGTAATTTCCATTAGAATCAATACCATCAGTATCACCAGACGCAGTTGTGATATCTATATATCCGGCTGTTACATTGACAATTGGAGAAGTCTTTCCATCACCTGTGCAAGCATTGATGCCATCATCAGTAGCATATACATATATTTTGCCGCCATTTAAGTTGATAGTCATGGCCTCAAGTCCTTCGTATGAAGTTACTATATTAATATAACCATCATTGACATCAAGTTGTTTGTCAGCGTGCATGCCGTCATCACCAGAAGAAATTGTAATTGAACCACCATTGATAACAATAGTTCCTTTTCCGTTCTCACCGGTTTCAAGTACACCTGAGTCAGAGTTGGCATGGATACCATCATCTGTTGAACTTATGTTAATTGTAAAGCCTGAAATATTTATTTCGCTTTCAGCTTTAATACCCTTAGTTGAGTAGGACTGTCCAGAAGAATTACCGGATTCATTAAAGTCACCAGGCATTCCTGGACGGTCGCCGCCGGCCTTATTACCACCAGAGCTGTCGTTCATATCAGGAGCATTACCACCGTTCTGACCACCCATGCCACCCATGTTGCCGCCACCAAAGCCGCCAGGTGCGTTGGTGATAGTATCAGAAGCTGCCACATAAGAAACAGTATTGGCAGAAGCAGTTTTATTAGTAGAGCTGTTTGAACCGGAAGAACTGCCAGATGTTGTAACTTCTTCACTATATTCAGAGTAAGTATCTGTATAGATGTTTAAGTTACCGTCATCTGATATATCTACCCCATAAGCTGCGTCTATACCATCACAGGCTGCATATACATCAATGTTACCGCCAGTGATTGTAACGATTCCCTTCTGGTTGCCCTTGTTAGAAATACTGCTGTTAGAAGTCTTGATGCCATCGCCTTTAGCGGAGATTGCAATTATATTTCCAGATTCAATATCAACGGCATCGTTGCCTTTGATTGCGTTGTTTACAGCAGTAACTTTAACAATCACATTTTTAATAGAAAGGTCATCCTTGCTCTGGATACCATTATTGTAATTACCGGTTACAACTAAGGCTCCTTTGCCGACGAGTTTTAAATCGCATGTTGCATAGATTGCTGCGTTGCCAGCGTCATCAGAAGAATCTTCTGTAGCTTCGGCACGATTGTCAATTACTTCGTTAAATGAGTTCTCTTCTGATTTAATCTTGACTTCGGAAGCATTTTTAACGTATATAGGTGAACCACTTGAGCATGTGATAGATGTTCCGTTCAATACGATAGTAACCTCGTCCTCATCACCTGCGTCAACGATAAGCTGTCCTTCTGATAAAAGACCGGCTACTGTATATTCACCAGCCTTTGTGATTGTGTATACAGAACCTGACTGTGTAACTCCATCTGATGTATCAGATTTCACAGTGAAATCACCTGTAATGGAGACTCTGTAATTCTCAGCATCATCTGCGTGTGTTACATCTGTGTCTTCTTTAGTAATGCCTGAAGTGATGGTAGTCTCACCGCCTGATGCAGTAGTAGTTGAAGTTGAATTTCTGGCACAGCCAGCAGTCATAAGACACATAGTAAGAATAACTGCGGCTACGCAATTCCTTTTGATTTTATTTAATTTAATCATAGTCATCTCTCCATTTCTTTAGTGTATGTTAATTGATTGTCTATAGTTTATTGGAGAAATTTGACTAAAATATGGTATGAGTGCGAATATTCTGTGTCCTGATTAATCATGTGGAATATCGTTAAATCTGCCGTCAAGCTCTTCGGTTTTTACCACATTTATAAATGCGTGCTTGTCAATTGAGCGAATCAATGTGATAAGCTCACGTTTCGCTTCGGAGTTGATTACTGAGTATATGAGCGTGCGCTCTTTTTCCTCGTAGCAGCCGATTCCCTTGAAAAGCGTGGCGTCGTGGTTGGTTGTATTCTTTATGGCGTGATAGATTTCTTCGGATTTGTCAGAAATGATGAATAATGTCATCTTCTGGTAGCGTTTGTACATGAACTGGATTACCTGAGTGCTACAGAACTGGTATATTATTGAGTAGAGCGCGATTGACCAGCCAAACAGTCCGCCTGCGATAAGCAGAATCACAACATTTCCAAGAAGAATATAGTTCCATGCGTCTATTCCCTTGACATGTGAAAAATAAATGCTTATGAAATCAGTTCCACCTGTGGTAGTGCCGACATTGAGGCACAGGCTTATTGCAAATCCGTTGATAATTCCGCCAAAAACGCTTATAAGCAGGATATCTTCTGTAAAAATGTATGGAGGAAGAACATCAACAAGCACACTGGAAAGTATAATTACCACGATTGAGTAGATGGTAAACTTCCTGCCGATGTAGCGGTATGCAATGTAAGCTGGGAAAATGTTAAGTGCCACATTGAATATTGTAAATGGGATGCTGATATAAAAAAAACGTAGTCCGATTGCCTGAAATAACAGGGAGACTCCTGAAAAGCCTCCTGGCAGCAGGTCTGCGACTTTGGCAAAGCATCTTAAATTCCATGCGTACAGCACGGAAGCAATTATAACTATAATGAATCTGAATACCTGATAAAACTTAGGATATTTAACTTCTAAAGATTTGAACATATATTAGCCTCCATATTCTGTGTTAAATATAATAAGCAGTTAATAACTATTTGTGCGAGTTGTCGTAGGCAGCCTGAATGTCAGCTGGGAGCTTGTCTGGAAGCATTGAATGTATTCCGTCCTCGTTGCCGTCCTTGATAGCCTGCTCGTAATAGAAACACTTGAAAGTAAGCATATCAAGAGTTTCCTGCATTTTTTCCATCTCTTTTTCAACAGCGGCTTTCTGTCTCTCAAAAAGCTGTTTTCTGAGTTCGTAAGTTCTGCTGCCTTCCTGACACCATTCCATAAACTGCTTGATGTCGCGGATTTCAAGACCTGATTTTTTGAGACATTCAATAAGCTTAAGAGCAGCAATTTCTGTGTCAGAGAACTGTCTTATTCCAGAGGCACGCTGCATAAAAGGGAATAATCCCTCTTTATCATAATATCTTAATGTTGAAACGGGAAGATTAAACATTTCTGAAACCTGTCCTATTGTGTACATAACACACCTGCTTTCTGTAAGCCTTGCTTACCTGATATTAGTTTTTTACAAATGTGATAATAAAATTCACAAAATGTTCACTATTATTGGGTTGACCTAAAGTTAGGTTTAACTCTTATGCTTAAATAGTAGCACAGAGAGACTTAAAATACAATTTAAAGTTGGTTTAAAGTGAATATGATAGTGTTTTTAACAAAGAGGTGATCATATGTATGTAGTGCTAATGTATTTTTGCATTACTTTTTTTGGATTGATACTTATTATGATGGCAGTGGAAGGATGACATATTTTATGGAGGATAAATGTATGGAATGGAGACAGGAAAAAGATATGCCGGTATTTATGTATATTTTTCTTAATAAAATAGAGGATACCGAAGAAGTGAGATGGACAGAGAAAGAAAAAAATGAGGGGTATAAGACATATAAAAAGTTGTTAGAACTTACAGAAGATGATGCATCCGATGTAATTAAAAAATGTCTCAGGATAATTAAAGAAACAAGGCATATTGTAGAGTATGAGCTTTGGAACAAGATTGTATATTTTATGACTGATTATATTAATGGTGAGACTGTGTGGGGATAAGTGAAAAGTTGTCTGATAATTTTATAATATTTGAAAAGAAAAAGAATATACTTGTAATGTCTGATGGCATGTGATAGAATGTCATTGGATACAAGTAGTGCATTCAAGCAATCTACGAAAACCCCACGAGTTAGGGCTCGTGGGGTTTTCTATTCCGTTCTGGCAGGGTGGCTTAGTCCCCAGGCTGGCTATCGTCTGTTATCTCTGTCCAGCCATTTGCAGATATAGTAAGAAGCTATATTTGCCAAGATAGAGATAATTAAGGACACAAGTGCATCCAAGCAATCCACCTCCTTTCTCTACCATGTGTAGGAGGGGGTAGCACTAAGAATTATATCATAACAATATATAACAAAAAAGTATATAAAAAATATAAATAATAATCATTGCTATGATTTATGATTTTATAACTAACATGTATTTTACAGGAATGACACATGGGGGTATGATACATTTATCAAGGGCAAAGGAGCCGGAAGTCTTTAGGGGATTCTGGCTCTTTTTTGCATTAGCAAGTATTTGAAGGAGGAAATATATATGGAATACGAGATTTCTAATCGTTTATCAGGTGTGCATGGTTCGATGATACGAGAACTTTTTAAGTTAGGAGCAAGCAAGGATATTATATCTTTTGGTGGTGGCAATCCGTCAGCAGAGACATTCCCATGCAGGGAAATAGAAGAGATAGCAGCAAAGGGTCTTGGCGAGAATCCTGTTTCTTTATTACAGTATGGACTGAGTGAAGGTTATACACCCCTGCGTGATACTATGAAGAAATATCTTGAGAAGAAGGAAGGCTTTGATTTTGAGAATAATGAGCTTTTCATAGTGTCAGGCGGACAGCAGTGTGCGGACCTTACAACTAAGGCACTTGTTAATGAAGGAGACGTTGTGCTTACTGAAGAGCCTGCATTTGTAGGCTGCCTTAATACATTTCGTTCTTACGGTGCGAAGCTTGTAGGAATCCCAATGGAGCAGGACGGAATGAATATAAATGCGCTTGAGGAGGCTTTAAAGGCTAATCCTGATGCAAAGCTTTTATACACAATTCCATCTTTCCAGAATCCTACAGGAATTACAACTTCTCTTGAGAAGAGAAAAAAAGTATATGAGCTTTGCTGCAAATATGATATCGCAATATTAGAGGACAATCCTTACGGTGAATTAAGATTTGCAGGTGAAAATGTGCCAACTATCAAGTCGATGGATACAGAGGGCAGGGTTATATATGCAGGAAGCTTCTCAAAGGTAATGGCACCTGCATTCCGTCTTGGTTTTCTTGTATTTAACAAGTCGCTCACAGGACCGCTTACAGTTGCAAAGCAATGCACAGATGTACATTCAACTGTCCTTTTCCAGTACATTTGTAATGAATATATTAATAACTATGATTTCGACAAACATCTTGAGGATTCAAGAAAGGTGTATGAGCACAAATGTAATCTCATGATGGAGTGCATGAAGAAGGAATTTCATCCTTCAGTAACCTTCGGTCACCCTGAGGGCGGACTTTTCGTAATGGCATTCTTGCCAGAGGGAATGGATTCTGCACCATTTGTAAGGGAGGCTATTAACAGAGGTGTTCTCTCAGTTCCGGGAGCAGCGTTCTTAGCAGATGAGAGCCAGAAGTCTAATGGATTCAGACTTAATTATTCGACACCTTCTGATGAGCAGATTGTTAAGGGAATCAAAATTCTTGGAAAACTTACATATGAGTGGATTAAGTAGGAGGAGTGAAAAGTTATGAAGATAGCAGCATTCAGCGTTCGTCAAGATGAAAAACAGTATTTTGATACATTTGCAAATGTATACAAGGTGGAATTACAGATTAATAGGAGCGGATTTACAGCAGATGATATAGAAAGTGTCAAAGGCTGTGAGGCTATGTCGGTGTGCGATGGCATGTGTGACTTGTCAGCACCTGTTCTTGAAAAGCTTGCAGCAGAGGGTGTAAAGTACATCGGTTTCAGGACAATCGGATATAACAGTGTTGACCTTGAGGCAGCAAAGCGCCTTGGAATCCGTGTTGCACACAGCGGATATTCGCCATATTCAGTTGCCAATTATACAGTAATGCTAATGCTTATGTGTATCCGCAAGGCTTTGTATGTAATGATGCGTTCACACACAGCAGATTATTCACTTGGTCCTATATGTGGACGTGAAATGCAGAATATGACAGTAGGTATTATCGGAACAGGAAGAATTGGAAAGGCAGTGATTAAGAATCTTTCAGGATTTGGCTGTAAGATTATTGCGTATGACCCATACCCTGCAAAAGACCTTGAAAATGTTGAGTATGTAACTCTTGATGAATTGTATGCCAGAGCAGATATTATCTCGCTTCATACTTTCTTAAGCGATGAGACATATCATATGATTAATAAGGGTTCAATTGCAAAGATGAAGGATGGCGTTATCCTTATAAATGCGGCAAGGGGCGCGCTTGTTGATACAAAGGATCTGATTGAGGCCGTTGAGAGTGGCAAGATTGGTTCAGTTGGAACTGACTGCTGTGAGGGTGAGGATGAATTTATCCGTACAGACCGTAAGTATGATGACCTTGTTGTTAATCACGATTACATCATACTTAAGTCTTTCCAGAATACTATTGTCACACCTCATGTTGCATTTTTCACAGATCAGGCTGTGTCTGATATGGTTGAGTCTTCAGTTAAGAGTGTTGTGCAGTTTGCAGCTGGTGAAGACACACCATTAGAGGTGCATTAATTATTCAAATTTTTGAAATATTCTTCAAGCTGGTGCTCGAAGATTCGCTGATTTTCTGAGCAGAATGAGCCAAGCGGCTGATAATAAATGCTTCTGAAATGTGGACAGTCATCTATATGCAGCAGGCTTATGTTTTCAGGAAGGCTGCTGCTTGTCCATGTTACAGAGGCAACAAATGATACTCCAAGACCGAGACTTATGAGTTTGCCCTGTAATATGTAATCATTGCATGAGTAGGCTATCTGAGGAGTTTTCTTACATTTGCTGAATATTGAATTGAACACTCCGGCATAAGATGGAGTATCTGCAAGGTCAATGAATTTCTCATTCATCATCTGTTCTACTGATATGTGTCCGGTATGGGCAAGTGGATGTGATGATGAAACGGCAAGGCAGATTTCTTCTGTCATAAGAAGATGTGCATTGTCTGGAATATCATAAGCTGATGAGACAGAGTCAATCAGCAGGTCACACCCTTTTGGTTCAGAAGATATTGAAAAGCTGACATGAGGGTGCTCATGGATAAAATCTTTAAGTACATTGCTGACAAGAACTGCACTTGAGCGGAGACAGAGCCTTATTTCGCCTGCATCGCCAAGACTTTCACTGACAGCACGCGCAGCATCTTCTGAAAGAGCCAGTATTCTGTCTGCATATTCAAGCAGAATTTCTCCCTGACGGGTACATTCGAGCCCTTTTTTATTACGGATAAAAAGCTGTGCGCCAAATTCTTCTTCAAGCTTGTGGATTGTCTTGCTTAATGCTGGCTGTGCTATGCACAGTTCACTGGCAGCGCGGGTCATATTCTTGTGTCTGGCGGCAGCCTGAAACTGCCTGAGCTGATATAATTCCATGTTCGCACCTCTCTTGTATGTAGTATTTTATAAAAATTACAATTAACATAATATAGAAATCAGGATATTTACGATTATGATAACACAAATATTATTAACGCAGACATTTATAATGTTTATTCTTATGATTCTGGGACTGATTCTGTCTAAAACAGGTCTGCTTACAGAACATGGCAGTAAGGATATGGCCAATATTCTGCTGTATGCGGTTATTCCGTGTGTAATTATAAGAAGCTATATAACAGATTTCACGATGGAGAAGCTGTATGGACTTCTTATGTCGGCGGTACTGGCTGTAGCTGCATTTGCAGTGGCGATAGCTGTATCATATATAATATACGGCATGCGAAAGCCAATAGACAACTTTGGAACGGCTTTCTGTAACGCAGGATTTATCGGAATTCCACTTGTAACTGCGGTATTTGGAAATGAAGCGGCATTCTATGTTGCGTCATTTGCAAGTATTCTTAATCTGTTGCAGTGGACATACGGAATTGTGATAATAACCCGCCGCAAGGATATGATAAATATAAAAAAGGTATTCGTCAATCCTGTGACAATATCACTTGTTATAGGACTGTTTCTTTTTATTACGGGAATTAAACTGCCAGGTGTAATAAACAGCACGATGGCTGGAGTTGCGGCACTTAATACACCTGCAGCCATGATAGTACTGGGATATTATCTGTCATGTGTCAGGATCCGTGACTTACTGTTTAATCCATCCCTGTATCTGGCATCGTTTGTCAGGCTTATAATAATTCCGCTGCTTACACTGCTTGTGCTTTATATTATACCGGCGGGACACGGTCAGATTGGAATGATTACACTGATTGCTGCGGCAACACCGGTTGGAACGAGTACGGCAATATTTGCACAGAAATTCGGGCAGGATTATGAGCGGGCAGTATGTATGGTCTGCCTGTCAACGCTGTTTTCAATTATTACAATGCCAGTTGTGATGTATCTGGCACAGATGTGGATTATGTAGTTTAACTATTATTTCTGGTTATGGTTTTATAACCAACATGTATTTTACAGGAATGACACAATGGTATATTATACAGACATCAAAGGCAAAGGAGCCATGACCCGGAAGGGGTAATGGTTTCTTTGCCTTTTTTGCGTATAAGATATCTTTGCAGGAAAATGTATGGCGAATACGGCTATTCATAATATGAGGAAGAAAGGAACTAAAGCTATGGGAAATAACGGAATTGAATTGGAAAGAGATGGCTTTAAGAGCCGTACAGGTTTTATTCTTGCCTGTATCGGTTCGGCAGTAGGAATGGGAAATATATGGCGTTTTCCATATATGGTATCTGCATGGGGTGGAATGACATTTTTAATACCTTATGTAATATTTGTAATATTGATAGGTTCAACAGGTGTTATCGAGGAGATGGCACTTGGCCGTGCAACTAAGGGCGGACCTATTAAAGCATTTGGCGACTGTATGCAGATGCGTACAGGAAAGAGAAAAGCAGGTGAGGCAATTGGTTTTATTCCTGTGCTTGGCTCACTGGCTTTGGCAATGGGCTATACTGTAGTTGTTGGCTGGATATTCAAATATACTTATCTTGCATTTTCTGGAAAGCTTTCAGCAATGGGCAATGATATGTCAGCTATTGGTGGTATGTTTGGAAGTACAGCAAGCTCATTTGGCAATAATATGTGGCTTATAATCGCAATGGTTGTAACTGCTGTTATTATGGCACTTGGTATTGCAGGTGGAATTGAGAAAGCAAACAAGGTCATGATGCCTTTGCTTTTCATCATGTTTGTAGGTCTTGGAATATACATTTTCACACTTCCAGGTTCAAGTGCAGGTTATAAATACATATTTACACTTAACCCTAAGGGACTTCTTGATATAAAGCTCTGGATATATGCATTTGGTCAGGCGTTCTTCTCACTGTCTATCGCAGGTAACGGAACTGTTATCTATGGTTCATATCTTAGTGATAAGGAAAATGTTGTTTCTTCTGCAAGAAATGTTGCTGTATTTGATACTATTGCTGCTTTATTAGCTGCATTTGTTATTATTCCGGGGATGGCAGCAGGC
>ENA-OPCU01000845-OPCU01000845.1-human-gut-metagenome-genome-assembly--contig:-NODE-845-length-9959-cov-3.169729_pt1 | contig 9959 bp, 10 predicted proteins | sample MGYA00241255_ERZ501490 | MGnify/ENA primary metagenome ERZ501490 (study PRJEB25962, sample SAMEA2042627) | human gut metagenome | biome: human gut; feature: human-associated habitat; material: faeces... | reverse complement strand
TATTTTCTAAAAGGTTGAAAAATATTACAAAATTACCATTATATCACATAGATATGCTATATCATAAAAAAGATGGTACACATATTACAAAAGAAGAGCTAGAAGAAAAATTAAAAGAAATTTTTAAAACGGATAAATGGATTATAGATGGAAATTATCAAAAAACATTAGAATTAAGAATAAATGAATGTGATACTATATTTTTGTTGGATTTTCCAACTCAAGTTTGTCTTGAAGGTGCAAAATCACGAATTGGCCAAAAAAGAGACGATTTACCTTGGGTGGAAGAGAAACTAGATGAAAATTTTAAACAATGCATTATTAATTTTACTAACGAAAAGTTGCCACAAATTTATAAGTTATTGGATAAATATAAAATGAATCATAGTATATTTATTTTTAAATCTAGAGATGAGGCTGATAATTATATACGTAATATGGAGAAAAAATATGCAAATATATAATATAAAAAAGAGGAGGAAGTTATTTTATATGAATGATACTGTTATTTATTTAATTAGACATGCTGAAACAGTTGAGGAAAATGGGATTAGAAACACAAGTGAAAATTTTCAAATGATTAATGAAAAAGAAATATTGTCTATAAAAGGAGAAGAACAATCTAAGAAATTAAGCGAAAATACAGAATTACAAAATCTTGATGTTATTTGGACAAGTAACTATACAAGAGCAAAAGCTACTGCAAAATATATAGCATATAAAAATAATTTACAATATAACATAGATAAAAGATTGAGTGAAAGAAAACTTGGAAATATGGATGATTTAGCAAAATTTATGAATAATAAAGAAACCAGAGATCCATCTCGTGAACAATTAGCTTTTTTGGAATTTAAAACTCGCGATGGTGAAAGCGCAAATGATACTAATAAAAGGATGAATGATTTTTTTAATGAAATACTTGAGAAATATAAAGGAAAGAGAATAGCTGTTATAAGTCATGGTGGAACAATAAAATTCTATTTGTTAAGTTTTTTCAAAGTAAACGAAAGATTAAATCTTGAGTACAAGGGAAATGAGTTGGCTATAAATTCTCCATGCTTATTAAAGATGACTTTTAGTGAAAATGAATTAGTTAATTTAGAACAAATGAAATTGTAAGAATGGAAAATCAGTAATATTTGAAACTTTAGTATAATTGTTAGATTTTTTTAGAGATTCATATAGCGATTCAGAAGTTTCTGATAAAGACTATTTGAATTTATATTCTAGTGTTGATCTTTTCGTAATTGATGATCTAGAAAAAGAAAAGCCAACAGAATGGGTATTAGAAAAATTATTTTTGATAGTGAATAATAATAGATATAATAATTATTTGCCGATTGTTATAACTACAAATTATAACAGAAATCAATTAAGATAATGATTATATATAAATAAAAATTATAGTATCGTTGATTTAATAATTTCAAGATTGTATGAAATGTGTTGTGGTATTGAAATTAAGGATGATGACCATAGAATGAGCGATTCCCTAATTAGGAAATCACTCCAAAATAGTTGAGATAACTGGAGTATAAGCTAAATTACTTTAGATGTGAAATGATTAGTGGCAGATAAAAATGTCACTTTTCTTTTTATTAAGACATTTTCTCAAATGATTTATTAAGACATTATCACAAATGAATTATATAAATAATGAAATATACCCATGTGGCAGTGGAAAAAAATAGAAAAACATGATATAATTTAAAAGAAAAGTTATCAAAAATCAAGAAGGGGGGATTGACATATGGATAAAGAACTTGAAATTAAAGATATAACAGAAGAGAATATAGATTATAGTTATGAAGATTTATTAGAACAATACGAATATGAATTTAATAGCACAATAAAATATAGAGGAAAAAACTACTATGAACAAAGAAATGTTGTTAATTGTTATAAAGCTGGAAAAAATAAATTTATAGGTTTTGTTAAAGGATCACAACTTAAACCATATAAAGTAAAAATTGAAATAGATGATGATGAAATTAATATGGAATGTACATGTCCATGTGATTTTCCTTGTAAACATGAATATGCTGTTTTAAAAGCAATTAGTAATTATGAATTTAGTGAAATAGAGTTAAAGCCAGAAATTAAAAACATTAATGATAATCTTAAAAAAATAGTAGAAAAAATACCAGCAGAAGAAATCAAGAAATACATACTTTCGCCAGAGTATGAAAATTATGTTGTTTTTGAAATGGAAAAATTTGAAAATTACTTCAAGAAATATTTGCCTAAACAGTCTTATGAATACTATTATAATAATTTATATAATACACTTGTAGTAGATGAATGTTTTGAAGAAAAAACAGATTCATATTTAGATGAAATTAAAAAGTATATAAAAGCATTTGAATTTGAAGAAGCATTTAAGATAGTAAGAGCAATAATAAATGCATTTATTGATTCTAAAAGAATTGGAGATAATGAGTACTTAGTTGAAAAAATGCCTATGATAGGAATGTATATTAGGGTAATTAATAGAAAAGCAAATGAAGAATTAAAGAAGAAAATTTTTGAATGGATTACTTATTTAGAGCAAAATAATTATTTTGATAATTTATATTTAGAAGATGCAATAGAAATAAGTAAATAGTATAAATTTATTTTGAAAAAGGCAGGTCTCAACCTGCTTTTTCTATACCCAAAATATATCCATTTACATCCGAAAATTTCCATCAATTTTAGTAGCGAAAAAGTGGCGAAAGTTTCAAAAATGGAAAATAAGAGGTAATATTACAAAATAAATCAAAACAAACCAATACACATTAACGCTTACAGTCGTAACACTTTACATCATTTTGAAACAAATCAAGACATTATGTAATAAGAACACATGTCCCTCATAACTCTAAGGTCGTAAGTTCGAGTCTTCCCCCCGCAACCAATTTATATATCACTAGAACTGTAACGGTCTTAGTGATTTTTTATATTCTCCAATTAGTTTACAATAATGCTCTAAAACAGCACTTTTATGTAGAATTGGGGAAAAGTTGGGAAAATAATTCTCCTAAATGGTTGATATTTTTAATAAATTTTCAGTAAAAGACTATGGGAAACCTAAAATATTTTTTAGTAGTCTTTTACTTTTTTTATCGTGAAAAGTTTAATGGCTTTTAATTTGCCTTAGTGAAATCTGAAAAAAGATTTTAGACTAGTTTTTGTGGTAATAGCAAATTCTCTAAAACATTTCCTGCCTTTCTATTGTGAGAAATAATAGGATGCACATAAAAATTAAATGTTGTTGTAATTTGTGCATGTCCTAGTCTTGCTGCTAAAACTGCTACATCAATATTCTGTGATATTAAAAGTGTAGCATTTGTGTGTCGTAATCCGTGAAAGTTAATTACAGGTAGACCTATCTGTGCAATAGAAGAACGAGTGGTAAGAATTTGAAAAGCAGTGAGTAAAATTTGACAGATTATTTGCAAAAAAAATAAGGAAAGAAAAAGATAATTCGACAATATTCCAACAATATTTGTCAAATATTTGACAAATATTGTTGGAAGTGCTAATATATTACTGAGAGGAAATGAAATTATGGATAATAAAAAAGATAATTTTAAAAGAATAGCAGAAAAAAGAACGAATAAAATAATAGAATCAATTTCAAAACTTCAAAATTTAACAAATACATCTTTTTATGAATATACAGATGAGCAAATAGAAGTAATTTTTGAGGCAATACAAAAAGAATTAGATAATCAGAAAAAAATATTTGAAGATGATAAGAAAAAAGAGAAAAAGAGATTTGAGTTATGATAAGTGATTTGTTTTTTTATGGAAAATTAAAAGATGTAGAAAATTTGTTAATTTACGAAGAAGAATTTGTTTTATTTTATTTAAATATTCAATTACAAAATTTAGATAGTTTTAGTAGACAAGATGTAGAGTTTTATCTTGAAAAATTATATGGAAAAGAGAATATAAAAAATAATGGAATTATCAAATTTTGCGAGAAACATTTTAAATCTAAAGAAAAAGATTATTTTCTAAATCCGAAGAAGAAAAAGAATTTTATAAAAATACAAGGGAATATGGAAATGAAATAATGGCTATAACAATTATGGATAGAAAAACTTTACAAAATCTTATTGAGACTGAAGTTACGGAATCTAAAATACAATTTGTAAATAAATTAAAAAAATGTATTATATATTATTATTGGAAAGAAGACTTAACATTTGAAACTAAGATAATTTTATTATATAGATATTTTAATATTATAAAGAATTATTATAAATTTTATAGAATAATTGACTGTAAATTAGAAAAAATACCAGAATTATTTAATATGTTAGAAATAACGGAACTAAATATAACAGATGAACAGCTTACTTTTTTGATTTTTAATAATGTATTTACATTGAAAAATTTAAAGAACATGTCAATTGATGCTTTAATATCTATTTTTTGTGAAGATGTTGAACAATTTATAGAAAAAATTAATAAATATTCTATAAATAAACAAGAAGTCCTAAAGAATTTAAAAAATGAGTTTGACGAGATAATAAAGCCTGAATGGGCTGCCATTATAGAAAAAAGACTTGACTTTAATTCAATGCAAAAAAGAACTTTATCAGATATAGGAAACGAATTAAATTTGACAAGAGAAAGAGTAAGACAAATAGAGAATAAAGTTATACAAAAATTAATAGAAAAAATTAATGACATAGATACAATATTATATTGTTTTTATAAAGATATAAAAAAAGACAATATAGATTTTATAACATTAGAAGAATTATTAAAATATATTGGAAATGAACAATTAAGCAGATATTTAATTATTATGTTAAGTTTAAAAGAAACAAGTATTATATATGATGAAGAATATGGAATTATATATAATTCTAAAGAAATAACATTGGAAGAAATATTATATGAAGCACAAAACCAATTAAAACCTATAATTCCAATATCAGATGTTATAAATTATGATAAAGTAAAAAAATACATATTAGACCATGAGTATAAAATTTATCAAGGTAAAATTCTTGTCAGAAAAGGAATTAATATTAGTTCTATTTATATGAATGAAATAAAAGAGTGCTTTGATAGCGGTTATAACATAGGAAGTGAAGATGATTATAATAAATTAATTAATATTCTTACCGAAAAGTATGGCGACATTGAAATTCCATCAATGCATTCAATACAGGCAATGATAGATAGAGATGATTTCGTGCAAATAAATAGAGGTGCATACAAAGCAAGAGAATATGCAGTAAATTTACCTGAAAAACTAGTTGAAGAAATTACTGATTATATAATAAAGAATTCACCAATAGTTCCGTATAGCCTTATTTTTGAAAAATTTAAGAGAATATTAGAGAGAATAGGAATAGATAATAGATTTTATCTAAAAGGAGTTATAGACAATAAAATTCCAAAAGAATTTAATACTACTAGGGACTTTATTAATACAAATTCAAATGAAGAATTAACATTATATAATGTTATGCCTAAAATATTTAAAGAATTTGATGATGAATTTACAATGGAAGATATTAAACAGAAAATGCCAGGATTAAATGAATATAATTATGAAAATTATGTAAGAGCAGAAGAAGAAAATGGATTAATTAGGATTTCACCGAAAACATATATTTATATAGAAAAATTAAATATAACTCAAGAAACTAAAACTCAATTGAAAAACTATATTGATAATCTATTTGAAAAAATGGAATCTAAAATATTAACAGTACAGAAAATATATGCTAACTTAAGCATTATGAATAGAGAGTTATTGAATAAATTACATATAACAGCTAGGTTTGGAGACTTTGAATTATTTTCGATAATTAAATATTTATTTAAGGAGGATTATTATTATAGTAGACCAGTAATCAGTAAAGAAGAAAATTTTACAACTTCATCATATTTGTTAATAAAAGAATATGTAAGAAAAATGGATAAATTTAGTTATAACGATATAAAAAATTATATATATAAAATGCATATTGGTGGACTTTATAGTTATATGAATTTTATGGAAGATTTAAGCGATGAATATGTTCAGATAAACAAAGATAGCATGATGAAAATCGAAAAGTTTGAAATTTCAGAAGATAAATTAGAAAGAATAAAAGATTTTGTGGATTTACTGTTAAAAGGCAAAGATTTTAGAACAGATAATTTTGATGGATATTTTATGCTTCCAAAGCTTAATAAGCCATGGAATAAATACTTGTTAATTGGGATTATTAGAAGTTATTTTAAGGATGAGTATGAAATAGAAAATACTACAAAATTTTATGATACAACTGAATTTATAGTTAGGAGGATATGATAATGGATTTTAAAGAAAATTGGAGATTTGTTGGAAATAATTATGCATATGAAAATGGATTAGATACAGCTGATATGGAAACATTTAAGAAAGATCCAATTGCATCTTTAGCAAGAGAATCTTGTCAAAACTCTATAGATGCAAAAAAGGAAGGACAAAAGAAAATTATAATTGAATTTAAAACATTTGAATTAAGTAGAGAAAAAATTCCTGGATATGATAGGTTAAGAGCTGAAATCGAAAATTGTAAAGAATATAAAAAAATACAAAATAATAACAAAGACTATGAACAACTAAATGATATGAGTAAGGCTATAAGCAGAGAAACAATACCATGTTTAAGGATAAGTGATTTTAATACAACTGGTTTATATGGAGATAAATTTTATTTACTAACAAAAGGAAGTGGTATCACAGATAAAATAGGAACGACAGGCGGTTCAAAAGGAATTGGAAAATATGCTTCTTTTGTTGCAAGTAGTTTTAATACAGTATTTTATTCTACTTATACAAAAGATGAAGAAAGCAAATGTTTAGGAATATCTAAATTGTGTTCAGCGCCAATGGTTGATTCAGATGAAAAAACAATGGGAACAGGATATTATGGAATTAATTCAAAGAATGAACCAATGGATAGACAATTAATTTTAGATGAATCTTATAGAAGAATAAGTTCAGGTACAGATTTATATATATTAGGATTTAAAAAAGAAGAAAATTGGAAAGAACAGATATTATCAATGTTATTAGAGAGCTTTTTAGTAGCTGTTTATCAAGATGAATTAGAAATAAAAGTAGAAGATATAACAGTAAATAAAGAAAAATTAAAAGAAATTGTTGAAAATGAAAATTTAATAGTAAAAAATATGAAAAAAAGTATAGTTTCACAATATTTACTAATAAGCGAAGGAGAAGGTATATTTTCAAAAGAAGTTGACATTTTAGAATATGGTAAAGTGAAAATTTTAGTTAAAAGTTTTTCAAGAGAAGAGTCAGACTTAGCAACTAATAGTTGTACAATGATCAGATATCCTTATATGAAGATAAAGGTTTTCCATGGAATATCTACAATGCCATGTTCGGCTATGTGTATTATAGAAGATAATTACTTAAATGAACAACTAAAAGATATAGAAAATCCACAACATACTGATTGGGAACCAAAAAGAAAAAATGATGAAGCATTGAGAAGTGAAATAAGAAATATAATACAACAATTAAGAAACTCTATTATAAATTTTGTTGTAGAAGTATTATCTACAAGTGAAACAGAGAAACTTGATATAGAAGGAGCAGGGGACTATTTACCAGAAAGCGATGTTGATGGTTCAGGAATAACAGGTGGAGAACAAGAAACTTTAGTTGTTAAAGATAATCCTGTAATTATTAAAAAGATTCCGAATAAAAAGATGGCTAAAAATCCTGTAATAGAAACTAATACATTAGAAGGTATTGTTCCAGATATAGGTGGTCATGAAGATGAAGGAGATGATTCTCCTGTGCCAACCGGAAATAATGGAGGTAATCAAGGAATGCCACATGATAGTGATGAAACAAAAGGAAGTTCAGATGAAGGAGATATAGACATCTTAAAACAAGTACCATTAACAGATATTAGAAAAGTATTTTTTGTATCTGACAAAGATAATGGAGAGTATGTAGCTATTATAGATTCAGTATACAATGAGGCTGATTGTGAATTAGAAGTGAAATATTTTGATGATGCAGGAAACCAATATAATGCTGATATTATTGAGTGTGTAGTTAATGGAATAAAAGCAGATATAGAGAATGGAAAAGCAGTAAGATTTAAAATAAAGCAAGGTAAGACAAAAGCAATAATAAAAACTAACTTAAGAGATTATTATAGATGTGAGGTGAAATTATATGCAAATAGGTAATAAGATGTTTCCATATCCAACAATAAATAATATTGGATTAAGAAATTGTTTTAAAGAAACTACATATGCTTTTAAATGTAACGATTATAATGATGGACAAAACTATATATTAGAAGATGCTTATGTAGAAATTAATAATGAGAATATAAAAAGATTAATGGCAGAAGGATATCTTGGAGTTGGATTAATAATAGAATGTTCTACAACTGTTTATAGAAAAATGTATGAAATAGCAATAGAACCTCAAACAATTAAAATTCCTATTGGAGACTTAAGAGATAGGGTTGAAATATCATGCTACATATATGCAAAAAAAGAAATCGAAAATTTTCAAGACGAGGATTTCTTGGAAGATTATAATGGGTATAGTTTTAAGATAGATAAGAACGATATTATTGCAATTGATGATGGATATACAACTGTTATAGATTATGATGAAAGCATAGATAAAAAGGTTTCTTCTATATTTCAAATAATTAGAGATAATTCTGCAGATAGTATGGTAATTGAGAAGAAAGCTAAGAAAATAGTAATAAGTTTACCAGACGAAGAATTTACATATTATGATAATTTAAGAAGAAATGATAATTTTCAGAATATATTTTTCTCTATGATTGCTATTCCAGCATTAACATATTGTTTAAAAGAATTTCAAGATGCTATAAGAACAGGAGATTATGATTTAGATTCAATAGAAATGGAATATAATTGGTTTATTTCGGTTAAAAAAGCGTATAAAAATCAATTTGATGTTGAATTAAATGAAGAAATTTTAAAGAATACAAATGTGTCAGTAGTTGCACAAAAATTATTAAATAATGGTAACTTAAAAGGTATAAAAGATTTGTTTGATATCTCTATAGGAAGAAAAATATATGGAGGTGAATATGATGAATAAAATAAATATAGGTTTTATAACTGACGATGCATTGGAAACCTTGTATAAAAATAGTGAAGAACTTGCAGAATATTTAATTAAAGAAAAAGAAAATTCAAACTGGTTAAAACTTATATATAAAGGTGAAATTTTTGAAGAAAAGAAATATAAGATAAATGATATAGAATTATTAACAGATGAAAATTATAATAATGTTGATTTTAATAATTCTATAATGATATATGAAGCTTTAAAAGATTTGCCAAGATATATTTTAACGGATGAAAGATTTTGGTGTTGGTTTAACTTTACAATAGGCTATAAAGCAGCTTTGCAGGCAATGAAAATAAATTCTAAGACAACTTTTGAGGATCACTGGTTGTTTAAGCAAGGAAAAAGAAGAGGTATATTTTTCAATGTGTTAGCAAGATGTTATTTTAGAGTCGCATTATCAGTAGATGAAACTTTAAAAGATGATAAATATAGTTTGACAAGGTTTGTTATAGAAAATCCAGAGAGATTTAGAACTTTAAGTTGGAGAGCAAATTCAAGTCAAAAAAATATAGTTTTAGGAGCATTAAAAGCAGAAAAAGATATTGTAGAAAAATATAAAGAAATTATTGACGTTGATAAGATAAAATACAACGATGGGAAAGGAACTATTTATTCAGAAATTACAAAACAGATCTCATTATATGGAAGTGTAAGACTAATAGATGCTGCCTCACAAGAAGACATATATAATTATGTATATGAACAAATGGAAAAAATGATAAAGGAAAAATTGAATAAAAATTAATCTAAAATAATTAAATTCAAAGCAATATATTGAAATTATTTATTATTAATGATATAAATTAATTGTAAAGTTGCT
>ENA-OPCU01000844-OPCU01000844.1-human-gut-metagenome-genome-assembly--contig:-NODE-844-length-9977-cov-1.951623_pt1 | contig 9977 bp, 13 predicted proteins | sample MGYA00241255_ERZ501490 | MGnify/ENA primary metagenome ERZ501490 (study PRJEB25962, sample SAMEA2042627) | human gut metagenome | biome: human gut; feature: human-associated habitat; material: faeces... | reverse complement strand
ACACCTACCACAAGGACGGCCTGCGCGGCAGCCCCGCCGCCCTGCGCGAGGCATTTGACACCCTGTACGCCCAGGCCGAGGCCCAGCTGTCCGCCGTAGATTGGCCGCAATACGACGATGTACTGTTTCTTTCCAAGAGCATCGGCACCGCTGTCTCCGCCGCCTTCGCCCAGCGCCATGGCATCCCCTGCCGCCAGATTCTCTACACGCCGCTCTCCCTGACGTTTGCGCTTGCCCCGCAGAATACCCTTGCCTTTTTAGGCACCGCCGACCCCTGGAGCGATGTTTCCTCCGTCGCCGCCGCAGCCCGCGCCAACGGCACGCCGCTCTGTCTTTATGAGAACGCCAATCATTCCCTGGAAACCGGCGACGTTTTGCACGACCTGGCGACCCTGCAGGACGTCATGCAGAAAACGCAGACGTTCATTGCAGATACACCCCACTGACATTTTTCCCCCCAACATTTTCCCACCCGCAAAGAATTGACATTTGCCCCGCAAGCTGTTATAATAAACTGTACAAAATTTATGCTGTGGAGCATTACTCAAGTGGTCGTAAGAGGTCGCACTCGAAATCCAAGTGGATGCTTCGCTGGATGTCTCCATATCACACGAGAGAACGTCAATTTTGATGTCCTGACAGGCTTCAAAGCCTGTCTGAACGATGCGTTTTCTAGCAATATTCTAACAGCAACTGTTCCAAGTTTCAAGGCCGATTTGCGATATACAAATCGTAAATTTGCCATGAAAATATACTTGGAGATGTATCGAAGCGGTCGTAACGAGAACGACTCGAAATCGTTTTGTCCTTAATCGGGCACGTGGGTTCGAATCCCACCATCTCCGCCAGAAGTCGCAGATTCAAACGAATCTGCGACTTTTTCTTTTGCATCAAGCAGAGAAAGACCGCTTTTTTCTTGTTGCAGTACGCTTTATATATGAACGATAAATCCATAATTACTTGGGGAATTTGGATTCTCCCAAAAGGTTCGCAATGACCCCAGCAGACCCCTGTTTGCTTTTGTAATCGAGATGTGCGTAGATGTCAGCGGTGGTAGAAAAGGTGCTGTGCCCCAGCCATTCCTGAACCTGCTTCATGGATACGCCGTTCATCACCATCAGGCTGGCGCAGCTGTGGCGCAGATCGTGGAAACGGATGTGCTTCAGCCCGTACTTGGTCAGCAGCCAATCAAAGTGCTCCGTCACGAAGTTCGGGCGGATCAGCTTACCTTCCTGATCGGTGCAGACGAAATCCAGATACTCAGTGCTGTAGCTCTTCTTGAACAGCTTGCGGTAAAGCTGCTGCTTTTCCTTCTGCTTCAGAAGTTCTTCTTCCACAGCCGGGATCAGCGGCAGGGTGCGGCAGCTGGTCTTGTTCTTCATCACATCGCTGACCACAGGAACGTACTTGCCGTTCACCAACTGTTCCGTCACCTTGTGGTTAATGGTGATGGACTTGCGCTCAAAGTCGATAGACGACCACTTCAACCCCAGTACCTCGCTGCGGCGCAGACCGTAGTAGGCCGTAATGAGGATGCACAGGTGCAGGGGGTCATCCTGCGATACTTCCAGCAGCTGCTGGACTTCATCCTTGGAGTAGAAGTTGGGCCGGAAGCTGTTCTTCTTCGGGCGGTCAACTTTCAGCATCGGGTTGGTTTCCAGATAGTCCTTGCGGACGGCATCCTTGAACGCTTTACCGAAGATGGCGTGGTAGTGAATGACCGTGTTGGTGGTGTAGCCCTCCAGCAAGATCTTCTCCTGAAACTCATCCAGCACCTGCGGCGTGACCTCGCACAGCTTCAAGCCCAGCGGCTCAAAATACTGCGTGATGCGCCCGGTGATCATCCGATTGTAGCTGATAAAGGTTGCAGGCTGGATGGATGCTTTATGGACTTGCACCCACTCGTTGAGATAGTCCAGAAACAGCATCTCCGACTTGTTGACGGGTTGGAGATGCTGCGGCAAGGGCTTGGCGGTTTTAGCATCCACTTTTTCGTAGGCTCCGCCCCGCCCTGTGGGCAGCTCCCCGGTCTCATCATAGTTGAGCAATACTTCCCGGAGCATGGATTCTGCCTTGCGCTTGTTGCCCCGGACGGTCAGACCTGTGGAGATCCACTTGATCTTCCGCTTGCCGTTGGCATCATAAAGATTGATCACGAAATAGAAACGTCCATTTTTCTCTTCCGGCTGCTGGGCGGCGTGGCGAAGGTGAAGCAGTCTGCGCGCGATCTGGAGCAGAAGATGGGCGAAGACGTCAGCCTGAAAGCCGGCTTCGACCCGGCGGCCCGGGAGATCGTTTTCCGGGTTTTCAGCGCCGATAACGAATGGTTCGAGGGCGGGCGTACCGTCCACGAATTCGAAACCGTCATGCAGCGCGACGGAAAGCGTATTTTCGTCGAACGGCTCTGCCAGCAGGGGAAGGTCGTCGATGAGGTGACACCCCGGACAGTGATCCGTCCGGGCGATCAACTGGTCGTCAGCGGTCGCCGCGAATACGTCATCAGCGAAGAGAAGTGGATCGGTGCCGAAGTGTCCGATACGACACTGACGAATTTTGCCGTTCAGGTCCTTCCTGTCGTGGTCAATCGCAAGGGGGCTGCCGGGGAGAGGATCGGAAAGGTCTTGTCGGCTAAATTCATGCACGGGGTCAATATCCGGTCCATCGTGCGGGCGGGTGTGAAGATCCCCGTGCGGAGCGGAGCCAAACTCGATGCCGGAGACCGGATCGAATTGGTCGGGCTGCCGCAGGACGTGCGACGTGCCGCCGCACAGTTGGGTTTCAGCGATCCGGTGAAGACCGAGAGCAGCGTTCCGTTGCTGGGGCTGGGTATCTGTCTGGGCGGTCTGATCTTCGGATGGATGCTGGTGGCCAAGATAGGGGCGATTCCCCTGAGTCTGACCGTGAGCGGCGGCGTGCTGCTCGCAGGTCTTTTCTGCGGCTGGGCCCGTTCGCGGCGCCCGACTTTGGGAGGCATTCCCGAACAGACCGTGTGGTTCATGAACAATATGGGACTGAATACTTTCATTGCGATCGTCGGCATTTCGACCGGACCGTCGTTCGTCGCCGGTTTTCAGCAGGTGGGCTGGAGCCTTTTCCTGGTGGGGGCCGGTGCCACGACTTCCTCTGGTGCTGGGCGTGTTGATCGGCCGTTACCTGTTCCGTTTCAACGATGCCCTGACGCTCGGATGCGTCGCCGGAGCGCGAACGACTACGGCGGCTCTCGGTGCTGTCGAGGATACGATCGGCAGCAATGTCCCCTCGCTGGGATATACCATCACTTATGCCATCGGTAATACGCTGCTCATCATCTGGGGCGTGGTGCTCGTGTTGCTGTTGGCCTGACGGAGCCGGTCGATGATTCGGGCGGGTCTATGGTTTTCCATAGATCCGCTTTTTCGTGGTGTGAATCGCTAAAAGCGGATGAATCCGGCGGATTTTTGAAAAAAAATTGATTACTTAGCATTCTCTTTTAACGATTGCGACGATGAGTGCGAAACTGGCGAAGTACGACCGGTTGTACGAGCAGATCAAGGGCTATGTACAGACGACCGACGACATTTGGGCACGGCTGGCCACGATGGAGGCCGTGTTGCATCATAAGATGCAGACTTTTTTCTGGACAGGGGTGTATGCCCTTATCGACGACGAACTGATTGTCCGCTCGTACCAGGGGCCCGTTGCCTGTCAGAAGCTGCGGCATCATACGGGAGTTTGCTGGGCGGCGGTCAGCAGGCCGTCGGCCTTGAGAGCGTCGAGGTCGATGAAGTAGGGGTTGCCCGCAAAGGCAGAGCAGCTCTGGTAGGGGCTGTCGCCGTAGCCGGTGGGGCCGATGGGCAGGATCTGCCAGTAGGTCTGCTTTGCAGCCGCAAGGAAATCGACGAAGGCAAAGGCTTCATTTCCCAGCGTGCCGATGCTGTAAGGACCCGGCAGGCTGAAGACGGGCATCAGAATGCCGCTTGCACGCATGGCTGGAACCTCCTTGTTTTAACCCTTGACAGCGCCTGCCACGACACCCTCGATGATGTACTTCTGGCAGGTCATGTAAAGGATGATGATGGGGATGATGGCAATGATGATGGGCAGCAGCATGTTGCCCATCTCGGCCCACAGCTCCATCACGCCGGCTGCGGCAGGCACGAACAGCAGCGGGAAGATGCCGGTGAGGAACAGGCCCACTTCCTTGACCTGCTCGAGCTTCACGATGCCGAAGCGGAGCGCGGCCAGGAGCAGCAGCAGGCCGTAGATGCTGGCCGGGATGGGGAGCGGGAGCACTGCGTGGCAGATCTCGCCCAAAAAGCAGAACGCCAGAATACGCGCAAATTGAAACAGATAGTTCGTAAGGATGCCTCCTTTGGATCGACTGAACAGGAAAATACAAAATAAAATACAAGTCAACAGTATAATCCAAAAATCCCTGCGGCGCAACGGCAATACTGGCCAAGATTTTGCCCCTTTGGTGCGGAAAATTGGAGGTTTGGATAGGAGGCCACCCCTGCTGCGGAAGAGCGCGATAAACGGGAATTACCAGCGGGTCATGTTCTTCTTGAACTTGGCGGTATATGCCTCTTTCAGTTCTTGCTCGTTGATCCCATAGCACAGAAGGACGTCATTGTAATACATGAGCACATCCGCCATTTCTTCCACGAGATGCTGCCGGACTTCTGCATCCTCAACAGCCTTTTGGTCTCCGTTCTTCTTGATAATGTCGATAACTTCGCCTACTTCACCGAGCATCCATAACAGTTTGTGCTTGCCGGCCTCCGGGCCGATCGGCTCCCACTTGTCTTTATATTTTTCCTGCAGGGCCTGCTGTATCGCAAGCATATCTTCTATCGTAAAATCGCCCATGGTTTCCTCCATAAATTTTGATTTGCTGTTCTCGTCCTGTACCGTCCAACTGAGGCTCTGCAAATGGTGCTCCGGCAGGCAGAGCTTTCTTGGTAGACATTCCTGAAGATTGGGAACCGCGGGCTAAGCAACAGCCCACTGGGCTGTTGTTTGCCACATCTGCGGCGTGGCCGTGCTGTTCTCGTCCTGTCCCGCCCACGCAAAAAATCCCGAGTCATTTGACTCGGGATTTTTGTGGTGGAGCATTGTCAGCAGCAGTCGAACCTTTAGGCAGGCATATCGTTGCTGCGGTCAGAGCGCTTCAAACCGAGAAACGGAGGCACTTCGGAACGCTTCAGCCCTTGCTCGTGTGCTTTTTTCAGTTGATATTCGTGCAGGGCAATGCTGTCCAGCAGATCACGCTGATTTTGGGAAGCTGCATAGTAATCAACGCCGAACCGTTTGCAGACTGCGCTGAGTTGGTCAAGCATTTCAATAGCAGTAGGGGACATTCGTTTGACTTCAATATCCATGGGAGCACCACCTTTCAGGAAAGATACGTATTGAAGAGCGAAAGCGCCGCATTGTCGGCAAGCATCAGCATGATCGGCCCGCCGGACTGTTTGGCAAAGACCCGGATCGCGCCAAAATCCCGGATATAATGTTTTGCAAGTTCATCCGTCTTAGCTTCAAAAGTGACGACGCCGTTTTTACCGGAATCAATGGAAAGCTGGATGCCGAACGCGATCATCATACGCCCGATGCCCAGATATTTTTTCTGAATGGTCAGCGTCGGGTTGCTCTCCGGGTGGCTTTCGATGTACTCAATATAAACGAACATGCTGGATTCTGTTTCGCGGTAAGCACCCAATGCTACGATTTCGCCGTTTTCGGTTTTAGCCGTGTACTTTTCCAGTGCGGGGTCACCGATGAACTCACTTGTCCAGTCGGTCTGCCAGCTTTCTTTGGTTGCAGCAAGGTCAGCGGGAGTTGACTTGTCAACCTCAATCGGAATCCTATTGCCCGTATCGGATGCTGTGACAAAATATTGCAAAGTCATAATGCCCACCTTCTTTCAGTTTTATTATAACGAAAGAACGATAGACTTTCAAGAAAGAAAATCGCAAAGAGAGTGAAAGCGTGAGAGCAAGAACCGTCCCGTGGCCACAAATTTTCAATTCTTGAAAATTCTCGCCACTTCGGGACTGCTTCTTGTTGGGGCGTGCGGTGCCCCAAACCCTGCTTCTGAGGTTGCGATAAACCAGGAGTTATCGAACCGCACTTGTGATTTCTTCTAATGTGTCCTGGCGAAGCCACTTTCCAAATACTTGAGAATTCTTTGACGGCAGATAACCCAAATTCGTATATCCCAGCTTCTTCAAAAGGCTCATACTTGGAATGTTCTCTCTTTCAGTAAAACAGATAAAATCCCACTGAGGATAGTGCTTGTGTAAATACTCAATTAAAGAGGACAAGGCTTCATAGGCGTAACCGTTTCGGTGAACTTTATAAGAAAATGTGTACCCTAAAGAAATTGTGCCCTCGTTAGGCATAACGACAATTTCGCCAATCATGACATCCGTTTCTCTTAATGCAACACTAATCATAGTCGGCGATGCGATATTCAGGGCATTGTCTTTATTACGCTCGATCAAAGCAACAATATCCTTATAATCTTTCGTCTGGCCTCGTTGATATTTCGAGCATCGCTCGTTATTTCGATAATCAACCATCTGAATCGCATCTTTAGGACTTACATTTCTTAGTCTGAGCCGATTTGTTTCTAAAAAGATCATCTTCTCATCCTTTCACATTCCGGCTTATGGGCCGAGTAGCCCTTTCTCAAAACCTCCTGTAAACAAAAAACGTACCCGAACCCTTTCTCATAGAGAATTGGGTTCGAGTACGAACTGTTTGGTGGACGGTACAGGACTCGAACCTGTGACCTCCTGCACGTCAAGCAGATGCTCTACCAGCTGAGCTAACCGTCCATATTCTGTTGCGTCGTGACGACTCTGATATAATACCATGACTCGCCCGAAAAAGCAATACTTTTTTCGAAAAAATTCTGATTTTCTTTTCTGCGCCCCGAAAAAAGGGCACAAAAAAGCCCCGGCGGCGTCCAAAGAGCGGACAGCGCCGGGGAGAAAACAGGGAAAATTACAGCTTTGCTTCGGGGAAGCCCTCGAGCTTCGAAGTGCAGTGGGGGCAGCGGACAGCCTTGATAGCGATCTCGCTCTGGCAGTAGGGGCATTTCTTGGTGGTGGGCTCCTTCGGCTCTTCCACGGGCTTCTTGTGCAGCATATTGATGGCCTTGATGGTCACGAACAGCACGAAGGCCACGATGAGGAAGTTGATGATGGCGTTGAGGAAAGCACCGACGCCGATGCCAACATCGCCGATCTGGATGACGACATCCGAGAAATCGGCGTTGAAGAACAGGCCGATGATGGGGGAGATGATGTCGTTTACCAGAGAGTTGACGATCGCGGTGAAAGCCGAGCCGACGACCACACCAACTGCCATGTCGAGCACATTGCCGCGCATGGCGAAGGCTTTGAACTCTTCAAAGAAATTCTTGATGCCGCTGGTTTTCTTTTCTGACATGATAAGTACCGCTCCTTTTGCCGCAGATGGCATGCTATACCTATATAATACAAGAAGACGGCAATATTTTCAAGTCAGACCTGATGCTCTGCGATCCACTGGCTCATCTGCTGGGCGATGGCCTTGATGGAGCCGTCGTTGAACGGCACCTGCAGGCCGGCGGTCTCGCACAGCTCGGTGTAGCTGGCCGTGCCGGCACGGCGGACGAGGCGCAGATAGCGCTCCCATGCATCTTTCTGGTCATGGAGGCTCAGCAGGAAGAACTGCAGAGCGGCCATGGTGGACAGGCAGTAGTCGATATAGTAGAAGGGGCATTCGTAGATGTGGAGCTGACGCTGCCAGCCTGCACCGCGGCCATAGAAGGGCAGAGCGTCAAAGTCGATCCAGGGGCGGTACTTGTGCTCCAGCTCCAGCCAGATCTGGTTGCGCTGGTCGGGGGTCAAATCGGGGTTCTGGTACATGATGTGCTGGAACTCATCCACCGCGCAGCCGTAGGCCAGGAAGAGGAAGCTGTCTTCGGCGTGGAGCAGGGCGTACTTGTCGGTGTCCTTGCCGAAGAGCAGGTGGTGCCACGGTGCGGTGAGGAACTCCATGGCCATGGAGTGGATCTCGGCGCTCTCCATGCCGGGGCATTCGAGGTCGGCGGGGATCTTCGGATCGCGCTCAGCCACATAGCCCTCGAAGGCGTGGCCGCACTCGTGGGTCAGAACATCCACGTCAGCGGAAGTATTGTTCCAGTTGGCGAAGATGAAGGGGGCTTTATAGGAGGGCAGGCTGGTCATGTAGCCGCCGGACATCTTGCCGGGGCGGCTCTCCACATCGAACAGCTCGTTGTCCTGCATGAAGTCGATGAACTCTGCCGTTTCGGGGCTGAGTTCATGGTACATGGTGCGGGCGGCGGACATCCGGGCGTCATAGCCCTCGATGGGCTTGGGGTTGCCGTCCTTGAAAGCCACCGGCAGGTCGGCAAAAGTGGGGTGCTGGATGCCGGTGCGCTTGTTCTTGAGAGCGATGACCTTCTGCAGCTCCGGCACGACGTCGTGGGCCACCTGGTCGCGGAAGCGCTTGATGTCCTCAGGGCCGTAGCCGATGCGGTTCATGCGCACATAGGAAAGCTCGCTGTAGTCGTGGAAGCCCATCACCTGAGCCTGCTGGTTCAGGTTCTTAACGATCTTGGTGTACAGCTCGTCCAGCTCGGCGCGGTGAGCGTCGAAGTAACCGGCCTCGGCCTCATAAGCGGCCCGGCGGGTGGCGGCATCGGTGCTCTCCTTGTAGGGGCCAAGCTGGGGGATGGTGAGCTGCTTGCCGTCCAACTCCACCAGCGCACCGCCGTAGATCTGCTGGTAGGTGCTGACGAGGGCGTTGTACTCCTGCTGAAGGGCCACGGTGCGCTCGTCCATGCCCAGCACGGCGTTCTTCATGCCGGCCACGCAGGTGGAGCCGAAGGCCGCGGTCAGGGCGTCCACATGGGGGTTGGCGAGGAAGGCGCGGCTGATCTCGACGCTGGCGTTGGACACTGCCGGGCCGTTGGCGTCGAAGAAGTCCTGCTCAGCTTTCCAGTAGGCGTCGCGGGTGTCGCAGGTGTAGTGGATGTTGGCCAGCTGGGAGGCGGTGGTGTAGTCCGCAAAGGCGCGGCTCTGCTCGTAGTAAACCTCCACAAGGGCCTCGCCGCTGTCAGCGGCAGCTGCCTTTGCGGTCAGCTCTTTGCAGCGGGCCAGCAGCGCGTCGATGTCAGGGCGGGTATAGGTCATCTCACTGAATTTCATCGTGAAAAATCCTTTCCGGGGCGGGAAAGCCCCTTTCAATATTATGCCCATCTTATCACGTTTGGGCCAAAAAAGAAAGACTTTGAGCATATGTGATAAATTCTGCGGCTTTGTTTTAGCAAACCTGTTGCATCCCGTGATTGAAACAGGGCGGAAAAAAGCATATAATAACAGTATCAACAGAGTAAGGCTATGCGCGTCAAGTGCCGCATCAACGGGGAGTTGTGCTGCGGACGAAGGGAGACCCGCGGTGCATGGCCTGCATCCCGCTGCTGCATGGACTTGGGTGCGGGCGAGGCCGTCTGCACGGCGTCGTCCGGAAGTGAAGTTTGTTGAACTCACGCCCTCCTTTGTGCGGTTTGTCACAGGGGAGGGCGTTTCTTTCTGCTCCCCCGCAGTTCCTGAAAAACAGGAGGACAGTTGATATGAAAAACGAATCCAGGATCTCTGTGCGCACCCTGACGGCGATGGCCCTGCTCATCGCCATGAGCATCGTCTTTTCCCGGGTGCTGAGCATCTCCACCGGCTTTGTCCGGTTCAATCTGGGCAGTCTGCCGGTGCTGCTGGCGGGCATCCTCTTTGGACCGTGGGCAGGTTTCGTCGTGGGCATGGTGGCCGACATCATCGGCGGCGTGCTGGCTGGCTATGCCATCAATCCGCTCATCACGCTGGGTGCGGCGTCCATCGGCCTGGTCGGCGGCTTGGGCTGGCAGAAGCTTTCTCATCTGCGCACCGGCACCCGGCTGTGGTGCAGTGTGCTGGCGGCACACTTCGTCG
>ENA-OPCU01000838-OPCU01000838.1-human-gut-metagenome-genome-assembly--contig:-NODE-838-length-10016-cov-3.119968_pt1 | contig 10016 bp, 9 predicted proteins | sample MGYA00241255_ERZ501490 | MGnify/ENA primary metagenome ERZ501490 (study PRJEB25962, sample SAMEA2042627) | human gut metagenome | biome: human gut; feature: human-associated habitat; material: faeces... | reverse complement strand
TTTAACTGTCCCGTTCATTATAGTACCTCCACAAAAATTATCTAGCCATACGGCTATGCTTAGAATAGCATAATTTATTTTAAAAGTAAAGAAAATTAGTTGATATCAGTATAGGGGATATCATGCCCGGCAAAAAATTTTCGTATCAGCAGATCCCATTCCTGGTCGAAGGTGTGGTCTAAGGTAAAACTGCGGTAAGATACACCATTGGTACAGGAAAGAATACCATCCTGAAATTTGATGTTTAAGAAAACTCCATTCAAATCCTGGGTAGTCAGACCACTTTTACTTACTTCCAGAGTATTTTTAAGATTCTTTGGAGAAAGCTGAAAGATAAAGCGGAAATAGGAGGGGGTATGTTTTCCCTTGATCAGGGCGAAGCAGTTTTCACGCAGCATGCCAAAAGGCAGGCAGCTTAAACCGGTTAGTTCCAGTTCATCCAGTTCTTCCGGACTGTAGAAATCCGGTACAAGATGTCCGTCGATTTCATAGGAACCTTTTCCACGGATGGTAGCTTCTGATAATAAGAAGTGGTCAAATAAATCCGTGCGAAGTAATTTATTCATAAAATCCTTTACCTGTAAAAGTTGTATTGCAATCATAGTATCCTCCTCATTTTTAAAGTGTAACACAAACCGGATAGAAAAAACAGAGAAAGTATTGTAGAATGTCTATGAAAAGGAGCAGATCGAAAGGAAATGATATGAGAAAACAAAGATTATTAACCGGTATTGCAGGAATACTTATGGCATTTCTGTTTACCGGCTGTAATACGTCATCCGTTGAAGAATGGGTAGATGAAGTAGTAGAAGATATCAATGGGCAGATACCGGATAATACCTTGCTTCCGGTAGAGTCGGTTTCAGAGGAAAAATATGTATATGGCCAGCTTACGGAAGAAGAACAGCTTGTTTATGATGAGATGCTGGATGCTATTTTAAATCATCGGGAAGAGGTGACAGTTGCTACATTAGATAAAGACGTACTGGCAAAAATGTATGAAGCAATTATGGCAGACTATGGTGGACTCTTCTGGGTGGATGGCTATTCCTATACGGAATATTCCCGTGCGGGTGTATTGACCGGGCTTAAGTTTGCACCGAAGTATACAATGGATGAAGCTGCAAGACAGGAGACACAGGCGGCAATTGATGAAAAGGTCGACGTACTGCTTGGCGGCATTTCATCCGAGGACAGTGATTACCAGAAAGCGCGGTTTATATTTGATACGCTGGTGCGTACGGTAAATTATGACCTTAATGCAGAGAATAATCAGAATATCATCAGTGTATTTCTAGAGGGAAGAACGGTGTGCCAGGGCTATGCCTGTGCCACAAAATATCTGATGGATTTATTAGATATTCCATGTACGATAGTGACAGGAACTGCCAATGGAGAACCACATGCATGGAATCTCATCGAACTGGATGGAGCCTATTATTATATGGATACTACCTGGGGTAATCCAACTTCCAACAGTCCGGATGACTTCGGAGATGTAGCTGAAGTGGTAGATTATTGCTTTTTTACTGCAACTACAGAAGAGTTATTTCAGACCCACAGTCCCAATGTGAATTTTTCTTTGCCGGAATGCAATTGCCTGGATGACAGTTATTTTGTGCAGGAAAATTGTTATTTTAAGGACTGGTATCCGGAAGATATCGGAGCATTATTTACAGAGCTTGACAGCCACCCTGTACAGCTGAAGTTTGAGGATGAGGCAGTTTATGGGCAGGCACAGCAGTTTTTCATTGAAGAAGGGCATATCGGGGATTATTATACCGGGGATAGTTCCTTATTTTATATGAAAAATGAGACAATGCGGGTACTTACTTTCCTGAAAAAATAAAATATTTGTGAAATATTATAAAAATTTAAATATCCTCTTTTCAAAACGTAATATTTATGATAATATGACGTAGTAATGAAAACTACTTGTTATTACAAAGGAAAACATAATATATAATTTTAAACATTGCGTACATACTATAAGAGAGATGACCACGCAATCAGGAGGATAGAAAATGAGCTACAAAATCATAGTAGACAGCTGTGGAGAGTTATTTGATGATATGAAAGCAGATGGAAGATTCCAGTCTGTTCCGTTAGAGCTTGAGGTAGATGGATACCATGTGGTGGATGATGAATCCTTTGATCAACTGGAGTTTATTCGCAGGGTAAAGGAAAGCAGGCATAGCCCGAAGTCATCCTGCCCATCTCCACAGAGATATGTGGAAGCATATTTAGGAGAAGCAGAGCATGTATATGTAGTAACACTTTCCGGTAAATTAAGCGGTTCTTATAACAGTGCAGAGCTGGCAAAGAAGCTTTATTTAGAAGAACATATGGCAAAACAGATTCATGTATTTGATTCCTGTTCCGCATCCATTGGAGAGACTCTGATTGCAGAAAAGATACAGGAATCAGAGGAAGCCGGAAAGAGCTTTGAAGAAGTGGTTGCTGAGACAGAAAAATATATTAAAGGCCAGCAGACCTTCTTTGTATTAGAGACTTTAGAGACTCTGCGTAAAAACGGCAGACTCAGTAACCTGAAAGCCTGGGTTGCCGGGGCATTAAATATCAAGCCGGTAATGGGGGCCACGCCCGAGGGTACAATCTGTCAGCTGGGACAGGCAAGAGGAATGACAAAGGCATTGGACTATATGGTTAATGAAATTGTAAAGAGAACGAAAGAGTGTGAAAAGAAGATTTTATCCATCGCACATTGCAATTGTCCGGAACGTGCAAAACAGGTAAAAGAAAAATTGGAAAAGCTGGCAAAATTTAAAGATATCAGAATTGTAGATACTGCAGGAGTCAGCACCATGTATGCTAATAATGGCGGTGTTATTGTAGCAGTTTAAAAAAATAGCAGATAAAAAGAAAAAAGATAAAGGAAAACAGAATCGGTGCAAACCGGTTCTGTTTTCTTTTGCTGTCGGTAACAAAATGGAGCATCCGCATATAGTAATAACAGACGATTGCAAGGCAAGGAGGGATGAAATGCAAATCGCAATCATTGGAGCAGATGAAAGAACACCGGCATTGAAACGTTGTCTGACGGAATCAGGAATTGGAATCATAGAAATAACGGAGCAGAATATCCGGCGACTGATGCAGAGCCAGATTATTGTATTACCGTTGCGGGCATTGGAGGAGGATGGCAGAATCAGAGGAAGCAGGGTAAAAATAGGAATGGTATTATCCTATGCAGCGGAGAGAAGTGTTATTTATGGAGGTTGTTTCCCGGAGGTTCTGACACGAAGACCATCAGGGCGGCGGATACGGCTGGTTGATTATATGGAAGATGAAGTCTTTAGAAATGAGAATGACTGACAGCAGAAGGCTGCCTTTTAGAAGCAATGACAAAGAGCAGGTGCTGCGTGAAAGGAAGAAACTGTCTGGTGGCAGGTTTTGGTTATTGTGGAAGAGCCATGGCAAAGCTGCTTTTATCTTTGGAAGCGGAAGTAACTGTTTATGATATAAAGGAAGATTGCCAGCGGGTGGCAATGGAAATGGGGTGTAGCTTGTGGCAGGAGAATGCAGAGGAGCAGAACTTTGAGTGGATTTTTTATATGGCAGATAAACCATGTCCAATAGACACAGTCTTAAAATGGTGCGATGAGAAAACATATCTATGGGATATTACAACTGGTGGCGGACTTCCGGCAGAGGAGTTAGAAGAAAAAGGTATTCCTGTGGAACATCTTACTGCCGTTCCTGGAAGAATACTGACAGAAAGTGCAGGAATCATTCTTGCACGGATGATAGAAAGAGGAGCAGATTATGGAAGAGTATAAGCTTACATTAGGACTTGGAATTACCGGCTCTTTCTGCACTTTTGGGAAGATACTCCGGACGACAGAAGCACTGGTGCAAAAAGGAATAAAAGTTATTCCGGTATACTCCAGACATGCAGGAACTTTGGATACCAGATTTATGACAGCGGAAGTATTTCAAAACAGAATGCAGGAGATTACAGGAGAAAGGGGAATTCAAAGTATCGTGCAGGCAGAAACCATCGGTCCGTCAGGACTTTTTGATGTGATGGCAATTGCACCATGTACCGGAAATACCATGGCAAAGCTGCAGCAGGGCATTGTAGATACCGCAGTGCTTATGGCAGCTAAAGCGCATCTTAGAAATGAAAAGCCGTTGGTGCTGGCAATTTCTACCAATGATGCTTTGTCCATGAATCTTAGAAATATCGGACTGCTGATGAATATGAAGCATATCTATTTTGTACCTTTCCGGCAGGATGATTATCAGAAGAAACCTCATTCTCTGGTGGCGGATTTTAGCCGGTTAGAGGAGACTATTGCTGCAGCCATGAAAGAAAAACAGCTGCAGCCGGTGGTGCTGTCTCCAATGCCGGTAGATTATAAATGAAGGTCAATCTTATATTCACTGAGCCAGTAATGAATCTGCAGGAGATAAGCAATCATCTGAGGACCTGCCATAAGCTGGCCATACCATGGTTTGCCATAGTCTCCTTCCTGATTTAAGAATTGCATAGTCTTTTCTTTATCAATCAGTGCAAGAAGGGGACTTTCCCCGGTGGTCAGCAGTGCACTCAGACGCTGACGCAGGAGCTGTTCATAGTAAGGATGGTAGGTCTTAGGATAAGGACTTTTCTTGCGGAAAGTAATGGTGTCCGGAAGATAGTCTTTCGCACACTGCCGCAAAAGGTTTTTCACAAGACCATCTTTGGCTTTCATTTCCCATGGCACATTAAAGACATAAGAAACCAGGTTTTTATCTGCAAAAGGAACGCGGGCTTCCAGACCGGAGAACATACTGGTGCGGTCCATGCGGTTTAGCAGAGTCTGCATAAAGTAGCGGATGTTAAGATAGGAAATACGCCGGCGACTGCATTCCGTATCATTGTCCGATGGCAGAATATCGACCTCTGCAATGGCATTTTCATAAGAACTTTGCACATAGGAATCTAAGGACAGTGCATCTGCAATTTCGTCTTTTAAGAAGGACTTGCGGAAAGACAAATCCGGTGTCCATGGAAATGTGTTGCAGGAAAGAAAATTCTTCCGGTGAAACCACGGATAGCCGCCGAAAACTTCATCGGCACATTCTCCGGTCAGGACTACCTTATGCTGCTTACTGACTTCCCGGCAGAAGAAGAGCAGGGATGAGTCAACGTCAGCCATACATGGAAGGTCATGGGCTTTCATGGAAGCAAAAAGTAAGTCAGCCTGGGGGCGGTTGTCACAGGTTAGATATTGATGCTCACTCTTAAGATAGTTTTTCATAATATCCACAAAGGGACGGTCTTCGGAGGGCTGAAAATCATTTGCCTTAAAGTAACGGGAATTATCTGTAAAGTCAAAGGAATAGGTAGAAAGAGTCTGCCCTTCTTTTCTTAATTCTTCCGCACAGACCGAAGAGACGAGACTGGAATCCAACCCGCCGGAAAGAAAGGTGCAGATAGGAACATCGGAAACCATCTGCCGGCGGATGGACTGTAACAGCAGCTCTTTTGTGTGGACAACGGTTTCTTCGTAGCTGTCTGTATGTGGATGGCTTTCTAATCGGAAGTAACAGTAATCTTTCAGTCCGGAAGCACTGAAAGTGAGGTAATGTCCCGGCAGACATTCTGCCATATGCTCATAAACTGCGTTGCCGGGATTCCTGGCAGGACCAAGACCAAAGATTTCGGAGAGTCCTGTTTTATTTACCGAAGGGATGCAGCCGGGATAACAGAAGATTCCCTTCGGCTCGGAAGAAAAGATAAGTGTATCATGAAAAAGCCGGTAAAAGAGCGGCTTTACACCAAAGGCATCCCGGAAGAGATAGAGAAGCTGATGAGCCTCATCATAAATGGCAAAAGCGAAAATACCATTCATTTTCCGGACAAAGGACGGTCCTTCAAAAAGAAATCCATTTAAAATGACTTCTGTATCGGAATGAGTACGAAAGGTCATGCCATGGGAAACCAGTTCCTCACGGAGTTCTTTCGTATTATAAAGTTCTCCATTATAGACGATGGTGAAGTCTGCGTCACAATAATGTCTGGTCATAGGCTGAAGTCCACCATGAGGATCAATAATGGCAAGCCGGGTGTGGGAAAACCCTGTATGAGAGGTTAAATAAATACCATGGGAGTCCGGCCCGCGGTGATAAAGTGCGTCACTCATATCAGATAGAATGTTACGATAATAAGGCTCCCTTTCTAAAAAATCAGTATGTAAATTACAAAAACCGGAAATACCGCACATAGCAATTCTCAATTCATTTTTTGTAGTAATCTATGCATTTCCCTAAATAAAAAGTACAAAAAAGAAGAGAGATTTATGAAAGAGAGGAAGCATTTTCTGGGTGCAAAGCACAGGTAAGGAGTTGCCGGCAGTAAGTTGTGTGGGTTATAATAAAAAAGATGAAACTATTTTTCCGGCTGGAACGTCTAATTTACAGAAAGCAAAGGTTGAAAGGCTTTCTTTGCATATGCAGGTTTTCGGAAAGAGAAGAGGAAACAGGAATGAGGAATCGTAAAAGCGGTGGAGCAGGAAATTCTTGCATCCTATGAGCAGCTTTACCGGCTGGCAATTACCTATGTAAAGAACGAACAGGACGCAATGGATGTAGTGCAGGAAAGTGCATATAAGGCAATGAAGAATGCCGGTCAGGTGAAGGAAGAAACCTATATTAAGACCTGGCTCTGGCGGATTGTTATAAATACGTCACTGGATATGTGCAAGAAACAGAAGCGTATCGTAAGTGGAGTATTTATCCCGGAAGAAGCAAAAGAAGATGTATACAAAGACTGGGATATGCTGGCAGCGTTGGAAGAATTAGAAGAACGGGAAAGAACCATTGTGATATTAAAATATTTTGAAGAATGGAAAATAGATGATATTGCAGATCTTCTGAAAGAAAATCCAAACACCGTAAAATCAATCCTGTATCGCAGCTTAAAGAAATTAAAGATAAAGATGTCCAGGGAGGAAATAGCATGAACCATGAGAAAATAGACAGGATGAAGCAGGAATATGAGCAGATAGAAGTCCCGGAAGCATTGAAAACGCAGGTGGAAGCCGGAATCAGAAAAGGAAAGAGGGAGACCCAGAAAGGCAGTATCCGCTTTTTAAAAGGAGCAGCAACGGTAGCGGCAGCTATGGTTGCACTGGTGATTTCGGTAAATGTAAGCCCGACAATAGCCCATGCCATGGAAGAGGTTCCATTACTTGGCACAATTGTAAAAGTAGTGAACTTTTCTACATATTCTGATGTACAGGATGATAAGAATATGGAAGCAAATGTAGACATTCCCCAGGTGGCAGTGACAAATCAGGATGGGAAAGTATTATCGGATGAGACGGACGAGCTGAATCAGGAAGTGAAAAAGTATGCCGGTGGTATTATTAAGTCTTATCAGTCTGATGTAGCTTCCATTGAAGATGGTGAGAATGGTAATGAGGCAGTGAATTCGTCTTATCAGGTAGTGACAGATAACGACCGGCTGTTTGCTTTAAGAATTGATACTTCCATTGTAATGGCAGGATCGAACCAGTATACGAAAATCTATAATATAGATAAGAAAACCGGAAATACCATTACATTAAATGATTTATTTCAGAAGGATTCCGATTATCTGGACCGGATTTCAGAGGAAATAGAAAAGCAGATGAAGGAAAATATGGAAAAAGACAGTAACCTGCAATACTTCTTAGACAAGGATGTAGATGGCTACAGCTTTGATGGAATTAAGAATGATGTAAATTTCTATGTCAACAAAGAAGGAGAGTTGACCATTGTTTTTGATAAATATGAAGTAGCACCGGGTTATATGGGAATTGTAGAATTTACGATTCCGACCAGTGTGGTTTCTGATATTATAAAGGACGGATATCTGCAATAATATGACAAAGATGGTGCGTACTAGGCATTTATAGTAATCGAAAACTCCCCCGGATATTGGAAGAAATTTCAATATCCGGGGGAGTTCTTATGCTATATCATGAGATACTTTTATTTCTTGAAGTTAGCTCTCTTTCTTAAGGTCGGGTCAAGAATACGTTTACGGATACGTAAGGATTCTGGAGTAACCTCTAAGAGCTCGTCAACATCGATAAAGTCTAATGCCTGCTCTAAGGAAAGTATCTTTGGTGGAACAAGGGTCAGCGCTTCGTCTGCGGAAGAAGAACGTGTATTGGTTAAGTGTTTCTTCTTACATACGTTTAATTCAATGTCTTCCGGTTTAGAGGAAGAACCGATCACCATACCGGAGTAAACCTTTACACCGGCTCCGATGAAGAGAGTACCACGCTCCTGAGCGGAGAACAGACCGTAAGTTACGGATTCGCCGGATTCGAAAGCAATCAGGGAACCAAGTTTACGATAAGCAATATCTCCCTTGTATGGAGCATAGCCATTGAAAATGGTATTGATGATACCATTTCCTTTGGTGTCGGTTAAGAAGTCTCCACGGTAACCGATAAGACCACGGGATGGAATGTTAAATTCCATACGGGTATAGCCGCCGCTGATTGGACGCATATCAACCATCTCACCTTTACGCTGGCTTAATTTATCAATAACAGTACCGGTGAATTCATCCGGAACGTCAACATAAGCTAATTCCATAGGCTCTAATTTCTTGCCGTTTTCATCAGTGTGGTAAAGAACTTCAGCCTTGCTGACTGCAAATTCATAACCTTCACGACGCATATTTTCGATTAATACGGAAAGATGTAACTCACCACGTCCGGAAACCTTGAAGCAGTCTGCACTGTCGGTTTCTTCTACACGAAGGCTGACGTCGGTATTTAACTCGCGGAACAGTCTGTCTCTTAAGTGACGGGAAGTAATGAATTTACCTTCCTGTCCTGCAAGCGGGCTGTCGTTGACCATGAAATTCATGGAAAGAGTAGGCTCAGAAATCTTCTGGAAAGGAATGGCAACCGGGTTGTCTGTTGCACAGATGGTATCACCGATATGGATGTCTGCAATACCGGAAATAGCAACGATAGAACCGATTTTCGCTTCCTTTACTTCTACTTTATTCAGACCATCAAATTCGTATAATTTGCTGATTTTGACTTTTTTCTGTTTGTCAGGCTCGTGGTGGTTTACTACGATAGCATCCTGATTTACCTTTAAGACACCGTTGTCTACTTTACCAACACCGATTCGTCCAACGTATTCATTATAATCAATGGTACTGATAAGAACCTGGGTGTTTGCATCCGGGTCACCGGTAGGTGCCGGAATGTAGTCGATAATGGTTTCGAATAAAGGAGTCATATCCTTGCGCTCATCATTTAAATTTCTTATGGCGTATCCATCTCTTGCAGAAGCGAAGATGAATGGGCAGTCTAACTGTTCGTCAGAAGCGTCTAAATCCATGAAAAGCTCTAATACTTCATCAATAACTTCTTCCGGTCTTGCTTCTGGACGGTCAATTTTATTGATACATACAATAACCGGCAGATTCAGTTCCAGTGCTTTCATAAGAACGAATTTGGTCTGTGGCATAGCACCTTCAAATGCATCTACCACAAGAATAACACCGTTTACCATTTTCAGAACTCGCTCAACCTCGCCACCGAAGTCGGCATGGCCAGGAGTATCAATGATATTGATTTTTACATCTTTGTAGAATACAGCAGTATTCTTAGAAAGAATGGTAATACCACGTTCACGCTCAATATCATTGGAATCCATGACACGTTCCTGGACTTCCTGATTGGCACGGAATACACCACTCTGTTTCAACAGCTCATCGACCAGAGTAGTTTTACCGTGGTCAACGTGGGCGATGATAGCTATGTTTCTAATATCGTCTCTTGTTGTTTTCATATAAAATCCTTCCTTCTATCAGTGCATAAAATTCAGTTTCTTCTTATATATAATGCCTGTCTGTAAATGACCGGCGTTTTTATTCTATCACATATTGAAAAATACGCAAGTATTTCTTTCTTTACAGGAAATTGCTTTCCTGTAAAGAAAAAAACGCTCCGCGAGGATGCGCACTGCGGCGTATAAGGTAGATGTCGCAAGCG
>ENA-OPCU01000800-OPCU01000800.1-human-gut-metagenome-genome-assembly--contig:-NODE-800-length-10358-cov-3.526740_pt1 | contig 10358 bp, 10 predicted proteins | sample MGYA00241255_ERZ501490 | MGnify/ENA primary metagenome ERZ501490 (study PRJEB25962, sample SAMEA2042627) | human gut metagenome | biome: human gut; feature: human-associated habitat; material: faeces... | reverse complement strand
TTGGCGGGGCAGGAAAATACTGGATGACAATGGTGGCTGCTCTGGCGGTTATCAGCACACAAAATTCAACGGTAAGTGGTCTTTCTAATATTTGTCAGGGCATGGCAAAAATGAATATGATGCCGCGCTGCTTTAAAAAACTGAACAAAAACAATGTGCCGTATGTTGGTGTGTGGTTCATCAGTATTCTGATTCTTGTATTTGCATTTATCAGCAGTGATTCATCGGATGCAATTTCCTTTTTTATTCTGGTTGGATCGGTATTCTGGATGGTGTCTTATATTTTTGCACATATTGATGTGCTGGTACTCAGACACCGTCTTCCGAAAGCACCAAGAAGTTTTAAGGTTCCACTTGGACCGGTGCTGCCGATAGTCGGAATTGCAGGCACAGTGTTTATGATCTGCAATATTTCGACAGATCCGACAGAACGCAATGCGATCCTGCTTTTGTCCGGAGCCGTATTTCTTGCATTGGGTGTGTATTCTTTCTTCTGGATACGGTTTAAAATGAAGATGCCGGTTTTTAAAAGTGTTCCTGTGGAAAAAGTAATGGCAATGGAACACGATATGTATGATACGATTCGAAAACGCCGGGGAATTTGGCGGTAGAACTTGACAAACCGAGCAAAAAGGATTAAAGTATAGCAATAAGAGAAAACCGATGAGAAAGAGAAGTAAGCTTATCTGGACATCACAGAGAGCTGCAGGTGGTGTGATGCAGCATGAAAGGATTTGCTGAATGGACTTTTGAGGGCGGCCTGAAAAAGAAGCAGATTGCATTTAGTAGGTGTCGCCGGGAACCGAACCCGTTATCAATCCGGCACATATGGATGTATGTGACAGAGTGGACAATTCATTGTCAATTTGAGTGGTATCGCGATAAGAGAGCAAAGGCTTTATTACCGTCTCAGGATTTTATCCTGAGACGGTTTTTTTATTCATCGGGAAAAAGGAAAAGGAGAGATTATTATGAAAAAGAAAGTATTAGCAGTGATTTTGACAGCAGTATGCACCATGGGTCTTATGGCAGGATGTGGAAACAGTAATGTGGGAAATACAAACACCCAGAAAAATGCGTCCTCAGCAGAGGACGGTTATAAGATTGGAATTTCCCAGTTCGCAGAACATGGATCATTGGACAATTGCAGGGAAGGCTTTTTAGAGGGTTTAAAAGAAGAAGGGATTGAGGAAGGGAAAAATCTGACGGTTGATTATCAGAACGCGCAGACCGATACCGGTACAGCAAGCACGATCGCAGACAGTTTCGTATCCGCAAAAGAGGATCTGATCTGTGCAATTGCAACACCGTGTGCACAGAGTGCTTACAACTCTGCCATGAATGCAGATATTCCGGTAGTTTACACAGCCGTATCGGATCCGGTTGCTGCAAAACTTGCCAATGAAGACGGTTCCTGCGTGGGAAATGTTACCGGTTCTTCCGATGTGCTTCCGGTGGAAGAACAGTTAAAAATGATCCGTGCAATGCTGCCGGATGCAAAGAAGATTGGTATTCTTTACACAACGAGCGAGACAAATTCCTGCAGTACCGTAAAAGAATACCAGGAACTTGCCGGAAAATATGATTTCGAGATCGTGGATACCGGAATCAACACTTCTGCAGATATAGACATGGCGGCAACAGATCTGGTAAGCAAAGTAGACTGCCTGTGCAACCTGACAGATAACACCGTGGTAAATGCTCTGCAGACCGTTCTTGACAAGGCAAATAATGCAAAGATTCCGGTATTCGGAAGTGAGATTGAGCAGGTAAAATCCGGATGTGTTGCTTCCATGGGAATTGATTACTATCAGCTTGGAATCGAGACCGGAAAGATGGCAGCAAAGATTTTAAAGGGTGAGGAGAAAGCTTCGGAGACTCCGTATATTACAGCTTCCAAAGCAGAATTATATGTAAACACAGCAGCAGCCGATAAGATTGGAATGAAGCTGGATGCATCTTATGTCAAGGATGCGGCTCAGACTTTTGATGAGATTACCGTAAAATAATCATATTTGGGAAAGATAAGGGGTATCACATGACATTGGTATTAAGCGTACTGGAACAGGGTATGATCTATGCGATCATGGCACTCGGCATTTATATTACGTATACGATTCTGGATTTTCCGGATCTGACGGTTGACGGAAGTTTTCCGCTTGGAGCTGCAATTTCCGCGGTACTGATCACGAAGGGAGTAAATCCGATACTGACGCTTCTGATTTCATTTCTGGCAGGAGTGGCGGCAGGAACACTGACCGGACTGATTCATGTAAAATTAAAGGTACGGGATCTGTTGTCCGGAATTATTATGATGACAGCTCTTTATACGGTAAATCTCCGTATTGCGGGCAGGGCCAATGTGCCGATTTATAACATGACAACACTGTTTGACAATGCGCTGGTAAAAAAGATCTTTACGGGATCGCTTGCACCATTTGCAAATACGATTATCATTCTGGTGATTACGCTGATTATGAAGTTTTTACTGGACTGGTATATGAGCACCAAATCCGGATATCTGCTGCGGGCAGTCGGAGATAATGAGACCATCGTCACTTCGATGGGTGTGGACAAAGGCATTATTAAAATCATCGGCCTTGCGATTGCCAACGGACTGGTAACATTGAGCGGATGTATTTTTGCACAGCAGCAGAGATATTTTGACATCTCTATGGGAACCGGAACGATGGTCATCGGTCTGGCAAGCGTGATCATCGGTATCAGCCTGTTGAAAAAAGTTTCTTTCATTCGTGTGACAACAAGCGTAATTATTGGTTCGATCATTTATAAAGCATGTGTGGCAATTGCCATCAAACTGGGAATGCCATCCTCCGATCTGAAGATGATTACAGCGGTACTGTTTCTTGTGATTTTAGTTCTCGGCATGGATCGCAAAAAGAGAAAGAAGGTGGCATAGATGTTGGAATTACAGCATATTCACAAAATGTATAATCCGGGTACGATCAACGAGATCTGCCTGTTTGAAGATTTTAACCTGAAAATTGAGGATGGCCAGTTTGTTTCCGTTGTCGGAAGCAATGGTTCCGGAAAGACATCCATGCTGAACATCATTTGCGGCAGTATACCGGTGGATGCCGGAAAGATCCTGGTGAATGGAGTGGATATTTCCCGTCAGAAAGATTATATCCGTCACCGCAGAATCGGTCGTGTATTTCAGGACCCGTCCAAGGGAACCTGTCCGTCCATGACAATTCTGGAGAATCTTGCAATTGCGGATAACAAGGGAAAGGCTTATGGTCTCGGAAGAGGAACCAACCATGCGAGAATGGATGCGTATCGTGAACTTCTTGCAAGTGTTGGGCTGGGACTGGAAGACAAGATGCATACAAAGGTCGGGGCACTTTCCGGTGGACAGCGGCAGACACTGGCACTTCTTATGGCGACTATGAAGCCGATCGAATTTTTGATTCTGGACGAACATACGGCTGCTCTTGATCCGAAGACGGCAGAGATCGTTATGCAGCTTACAGGAAAAATTGTAAAAGAGAAGAAGGTTACCACGATTATGGTTACTCACAACCTCCGCTACGCTGTGGAATACGGTGATCGTCTTCTCATGATGCATCAGGGGCATGCAATCATTGATAAATCCGGAGCGGAAAAACAGGCAATGGAAGTCGATGATATTCTTGGAACATTTAATGAAATTTCCATTGAGTGTGGAAATTAAGAGCGATGGGGTCAGACAGGATTGCCTGGCCCTATAAAAATATATAAAACTGGATATTTACATATAACCATTCTGCTGTAAAATATCGTTAGATTTTACAGAAAAGAGGAATTGGTTATGAAACACGAAAATATTTACAAATTGACATTGACTGCACTGATGGCAGCATTATCCTATGTGATTTTTACATTTCTTCAAATTCAGATTACCCTGCCGGGTGGAGATGCAACTTCGTTTCATCTTGGCAATGCTGTCTGTGTGCTGGGTGCACTGCTTGTTGGCGGTGTATACGGTGGAATCGGCGGAGCGATCGGTATGACAATCGGAGATCTGTTTAATCCAGTTTATGTTGTGTATGCGCCAAAGACATTTATTTTGAAATTTTGTATCGGTCTGATCACAGGACTGATTGCACACAAGATTGGTCATATCTCTACATCAAATGACAATAAGCATGTATTAAAGTGGACAATTATTGCCACGGTTTGCGGACTTGGCTTTAATGTGGTATTTGATCCACTGTTCGGATATTTTTACAAGCGTGTGCTGATGGGAAAACCGGCTGCAGAAGTGGCACTGGTATGGAATATCACAACGACTTCTGTCAATGCCATCATTTCTGCCGTTGTTGCAGTCATTATCTACATGGCACTTCGTCCGGCACTCAAGAAAGCAAATCTGTTTCTTACATTAAAATAAAAGATAATGAAAAAGAAAGAGCGGGCACCGTCAGGTGTTCCGCTCTTTTTTGGAATCAGTAGGTTAAGCTGATATCCCCGGTATCGTTGGAAATGGTCAGTGAGTGTGAGGAATCGCCTTGGTTGGAGTAACTGCGGTGACAGTAGGTATCATTAACATTTACATCTCCGACACCGGTTCCTAATTCTATATGGTAACCGGACAGGTCTTCCTTGCAATCGAGATCGACATCTCCCACATTACTGGTAATTTCCATGGAAGTAAAGGTACAATCTTCCAGATCAATATCGCCCACATTTGCATCCAGTGTGGAAGTCTCCAGAGTGCAGTTCTCCAGATCAATATCTCCGACATCGGCACGCAGGTCAAGTGCCAGAACGTTCAGACCGGACAGGTCAACATCGCCCACGTTTGTATGGAGTTTTAAATCGGTTAAAGTATCGGCGACCGTGATGGTTACGGAGCATTTTTTGTTTCTACCGAGAGCATTGTGGGCTTTGGCATACTGTGTGATTGTCAGGCAGTTGTTTTCTACTTTATATTCCGGGGTAAGCTTTTTGCTGGCTTTGCAGGTGATGGAAAAAGTGTTCCCCCGCTGGATGGTTAAATCGACAACATTTAAGTCGGCATTGATGGATGAGAAGGCATCCAGTTTTTTTTGGCTGGCATCTACAGATGTGGATATACCATTATCGCTATCATCATTGTCATCACTATCGTCATCATCATCATCCCAGTCAGAGATGGCCTCTATAAATTCGCTGAAGGACGGCAGTCCTTCTGCCACGGAGAGACCAAAACGCACCAGATGGTAGCCGGTTCCTGCAATGATACAGAGAATCGTAATGACGGTAATAAGGATTAAATAAACATTTCGTTTCATGACAGTTCTCCTCCCATTAGTTTTTACTGATGTTTTTGATCAGGGATTCTACAATCGCAGCAATCGGCCAGACAATCCAGGTAATCCACCAGTCGAACGAAAGAAAACTCCAGATCAGGTAAAGGCAGGTGATGGTTGGCCAGTAGACGGACATGATTGCAGCCAGTGTGGAATTATGGTACTGCTGACGGTCCTGCTGCTCCGGAACGTAGTTTCCGCCAATGGTGTTCTGGTTGTTCAGATGCAGCAGTGTGCGATATCCGCCCATGCGCATGGAACTGATTACAATCAGGAAAACGCCGATGGCAACAAAGATTAATACAAACCCGGCGGAACAGTCCTCAAGTGTATCTGCCGCAAAACTGGATGCCGCATCTAAAAGGATCGGTGGGACAACACTTAAGATGCACAGCATGATACCTATGGTCAGCAGGAGCGCATGTGTGCCTTTATAATGTTCCATTTCGTGATGGATGTAGTCTGTGGTGGCAAAATCAGTAACGAAATTTCCTTCCTCTAAGTGTTTCCAGTGCCCCATGCATACATTCGAATAGACAAGCATGCCCACACCGATGGCTATGAAAACAAACATCAGAATAATACCGGATGCATCAAGTACATCACTGCTGCGCAGCGAAGTATCTGCAGCAGCCCCGAAAAAGATCGGGCAGCAGGCAGAAAGGATAAACAAAAATACGCTTAGTGCCACAAAGTAGGAATGACGGGAATGTTCCCGCAGAAACTGTCTGACATCTTCCATAGAGAGCGATACAGCATTGGGAGTCTGCTCCTGTCGCGGCTGGTGAACAAACTGTTTGATCCCAAGATCTTCTGCAAGTTCGTCGAGATTTCCAAATTCCGCGATGACGGTGCCAACCGCTTCATTTTCCGATTTTCCCTCATTTTTTAACTCGGTGTATTTGTCTTCCATCATCTGCCAGAGCTCGTTTTTGGCTTTGTATACTTCTGGCGTGTTTGGAAGATTTAAAAACATAGTTTCCAGATAATTTCTAATAGCTTCCATTTTCCGTTTCCCCTTTCCTGATAAACTGTTCTACAACTTCCTGCGTAAGCAGCCATTCCTCACATTTTTCCTGATAGTAAGCACGCCCTTTGCCAGTGATCTGGTAGTAGGTACGGCGTTTGCCGGTTGCAGTGTTCTGATCCTGAAAAGATGTGATATAGCCATTTTTCTCCATACGTGTAAACGCAGAATAGAGCGTGGTCTCCTTGATAATATATTTTTCATGGGAGAGCGTTTTGATCTGTCTGGAGATTTCATAACCATAGGATGGCTGATCCAGCAGAAGATAAAGAATCATGGTGTCATTGTAACCACGGATAACATCACTGCTGATTGCCATATGCATTCCTCCTTACTTTATCTGTCGTATTTCGTCTGTCGTTGCTACGATAGATGTACTACGTCTGATGAAGTAAATATAACAGAATAGAGGAAACACGTCAAGTGGAAAATAAAAAATCCCCATGAATAAATCATGGGGAAGGTGATTACGGTTATGCTATTTTTTCCCGGCAGCAAGTTTTCTACGGAATTCCTGCGTTAATTGTCGGAGCTTTTCATCCGGTACAAATTGCTTTAGGGTTTCTTCATCCATGGCAACACGGTTATCCATGGTTTTCATGATGTCGGTCACCTGCATTTCCTGATAAACGTTTTTGTCGCTCAGGTCGTAGATCTGATTGTCAGAAAGGCGCAGGACAACCGGACGCATAAAATCACGGGTGTTTTCTATAAGAACAATGCCTTTATCACCTGTGGAAAGATCAACACTGGCGGCCTTTGGAACAATATGAATACACTCTGCAAGTGCTGTGACAAGCACCGGAAGAAACTTCTTTGGGTATTTTTTGAAATACTGCATGGCGGCAATTTCTGACATCGGTTCATGGCCGCTGTTCATCGCAGTCATCTGGTCAAACCAGTCGGCGATGCGCAGAATGGATGCCATTTCCTGTAATTCCTGATCCGGAGCGGTTGCGAGTTTTTCCAGGTGGTCTTCATATACATAGGTCTGCATCAGAGCCAGTGCGCGTGGAAAAAAGTCAAAATCATTCCGGTACATGGAAAGCGGAACGAGTCCTTTTTCCAGAGAAAGCTGGATGACATCCTGATCGGATGAGGACAGGTCGTTCATTCCTTTTTCCAGAATATTCCGCGGAACATTCCGGTATCCATTGTCATAAAGAAGGGCAGCCGTGGTCAGTATACGGAGTTTTTCCTTCGGTAGTCTCAGATGGGCGCCCATCATGGTTACAAGTATTGCGGTGCTGATCGCATGCTTGTACATGAAATCATCACTGCTGCGCAGATTCTGGTTAAAATTCACACGGTGTTTTAAAGACCCGTAGTGGGAAAGGATATCTTCCAGAAATACCGGGTATTTTTCGAGTTTTCTGCGCTCGGTAATGCAGTTTAACACTTCCCGGAGACGGAAAATGTATACCGTCTGTAACTGCTCAAACTCCAGATCTTCACGGGAAAGCGGAGGAAGCGGTTCGGCCGGCTCGAGAATGTAGACACCGATCAGACCGAAATTTTTTGCACTGGCAATTCCCGGCGCGGTGAGTGCGGAATTGCGCTCATAAAGCAGCACACCTTTTTTATTGTAAATTGGTTTGGCAAGACGCATGCCTGCCTTTAAGTCTTCTGTTCTTACAAATTTCATATCACATGATCCCCCGTTTGGATTCCCCTCAGTATTGCTTGAAATATACCATAAATATACCATGAAACAGAGCCGGTTGCAATAAATGAAGAATTTTTTATGAACAACGTAGGTTTTCATTGATTTTGTGCGGAAAATGTGGTATTATAGACATTGTTAAAAAATTAACAGCATCATTGGGTGCGAGTTTGATTTAAAGGAGAACGAAGAATGGCAAAGAAAGTTGTATTAGCAGGTGCTTGCCGTACAGCAATCGGCAAGATGGGTGGAGCATTAAGCAATACTCCAGCAGCAGATTTAGGTGCAATTGTAATTAAAGAAGCTTTAAACAGAGCAGGTGTTAAGCCGGAGATGGTTGACGAAGTTAAGATGGGTTGTGTAATCCAGGCAGCCCAGGGACAGAACGTAGCCCGTCAGGCTTCCATCAAGGCTGGTTTACCAATCGAAGTTCCGGCAATCACAATCAACGTTGTTTGTGGATCCGGTCTTAAATGTGTAAACGATGCTGCAACAATGATCATGGCCGGTGAGGCTGATATCGTTGTAGCCGGTGGTATGGAGAACATGTCCATGGCTCCTTATGCTATGACAAAGGCTCGTTTCGGATACAGAATGAACAATGCAACAATTATCGATACAATGGTTAACGATGCATTAACAGATGCATTCAACCACTACCACATGATGATCACTGCTGAGAACGTATGTGACAAGTATGGTATTACAAGAGAAGAACTTGATGAGTTCTCTGCAAACAGCCAGCAGAAGTGCGAGGCAGCTATCGCAGCCGGCAAGTTTGATGACGAGATCGTTCCGGTACCTGTAAAGGTTAAGAAGGAAATGGTTGACTTCAAGAAAGACGAAGGACCTCGTGCAGGAACAACTGCTGAGTCTCTTTCCAAGTTACGTTGCTGCTCTGGTAAGGAAGGCGGACTGGTTACAGCTGGTAACGCTTCCGGAATCAACGATGGTGCTGCAGCAATCGTTGTTATGAGCGAAGAGAAGGCTAAGGAGCTTGGTGTTACACCAATGGCTACATGGGTAGCTGGAGCTCTTGGCGGAGTTGAGCCGGAGATCATGGGTGTTGGTCCTGTTGCTTCTACAAAGAAAGTTCTTGCAAAGACCGGTCTTTCTATCGATGATTTCGATCTGATCGAGGCTAACGAGGCATTTGCTGCCCAGTCTATCGCAGTTGCAAGAGACTTAAAGTTCGATATGAGCAAGGTAAACGTAAACGGTGGTGCAATCGCACTTGGTCATCCGGTAGGAGCTTCTGGATGCCGTATCCTTGTTACACTGCTTCATGAGATGCAGAAGCGTGGATCTAACAGAGGTCTTGCTACACTTTGCATCGGTGGTGGAATGGGATGTTCTACAATCGTTGAGAAATACTAATTTTTTTGCCAGATAAGATACATAGAGGGGGTGCGCTGCATCCCCTTGAAATGTGAATATATTTATTATTTAGGAGGAACTAAAATGAAGGTTGGAGTTATCGGTGCTGGTACAATGGGCCAGGGAATCGCTAAGGCATTCGCACAGGTTGACGGATATGAAGTAGCACTCTGCGATATCAAGCAGGAGTGGGCTGAAGGCGGAAAAGACAAGATTGCAAAAGGATATGCAAGACTTGTTGCAAAAGAGAAAATGACACAGGAGAAGGTTGACGGCATTCTTGCCAAGATCACTCCAGGCTTAAAAGAAGACCTTTGCAAAGACTGCGACCTGATCGTTGAGGCTGCTTTCGAGGATATGAAGGTCAAGCAGACCACCTTTGGCGAGCTGGACAAGATCTGCAAGCCCGAGTGCGTTTTTGCTTCCAACACTTCCTCTCTGTCCATCACCGAGATGGGTCAGGGCCTGAAGCATCCGCTCATCGGTATGCACTTCTTTAACCCCGTGCCCGCCATGAAGCTGGTGGAGGTCATTGCCGGCGGCAATACTCCCGCTGAGCTGGTGGACTACATCAAGAACCTGTCCACCGAGATCGGCAAGACCCCCGTGGTGGTCAACGAGGCTCCCGGCTTCGTGGTCAACAAGATCCTGATCCCCTATTGCAACGAGGGCGTTTGCGTTCTGCAGGAGGGCGTTGCCTCTGCGGAAGATATCGATATTGCTATGCAGCTGGGCTGCAACCACCCCATGGGCCCCCTGCATCTGGGTGACCTGATCGGTTGGGACGTGGTCCTGAACATTATGGACGTGCTGTTCAACGAGACTCACGATAGCAAGTATCGCGCAAACGTGCTGATCCGGAAGATGGTTCGTGCGGGCAAATTGGGTATTAAGTCCGGCGAAGGCTTCTTCAACTACAACAAGTAAAATCAGAAAAAGGAGAAAAAAGTATGGATTTCCATCTGACGAAGGAACAGCTGCTCGTTCGCAAGATGTA
>ENA-OPCU01000799-OPCU01000799.1-human-gut-metagenome-genome-assembly--contig:-NODE-799-length-10378-cov-2.496561_pt1 | contig 10378 bp, 11 predicted proteins | sample MGYA00241255_ERZ501490 | MGnify/ENA primary metagenome ERZ501490 (study PRJEB25962, sample SAMEA2042627) | human gut metagenome | biome: human gut; feature: human-associated habitat; material: faeces... | reverse complement strand
ATCCTCGCGGAGCGTTTTTACTTTACAGGAAAGCAATTTCCTGTAAAGTAAAAAAAGGACTGTCCATAAGGACAGTCCAGATAGAAAATGCTAATTAAGCTCTTTCAACGGATCCGGATCTTAAACAGGAAGTACATACGTACATTCTTTTTGGAGTTCCGTTTACTTTACATTTTACAGATTTGATGTTTGATTTCCACATTCTATTAGATCTTCTATGAGAATGGCTCACATTGTTACCGAAATGAGCGCCTTTTCCACAAACTGCACATTTTGCCATGATAGCACCTCCTTTAAATTCTTCACTAAGCCTGTTATGACACAAGCTCACAACAAAGCTATCTTAACAGAAATACAGACAGAATGCAAGAAAAAAATTGCATTTTTTGAAAATAAAGAAAAATACTGTTTCTTTTTTCAGAAAAAGAGGTTATAATATAGTTCATGTTATGTATATACTGGCGGAAATGCGAGAAGATTAATTTTAATTGGAGGTTATAGAATGACAGGTAAAATGGAAAACGAATTAGGTAAAGTCGTAATTGATAATGAAGTAATTGCAACCTATGCCGGTTCTGTTGCAGTTGAGTGCTTTGGCATTGTGGGAATGGCTGCAGTTAATATGAAAGATGGCCTGGTTAAATTATTAAAGAGAGATTATCTGACACATGGTATAAATGTGGATGTGGATGAAAATAATAAAATTACAATTGATTTCCATGTAATTGTTGCCTATGGCGTAAGTATTGAGACAGTAGCAGACAATCTGATTCATACGGTAAAATATAAAGTGGAAGAGTTTACCGGAATGCAGATTAAGAAAGTCAACATTTTAGTTGAAGGCGTCAGAGTGATTGATTAAGGAGGAACTGTTGAAGTGGAAGTAAGTACAATAAACGCTGCGGTATTTGCTAAAATGTTTTTGGCCGGAGCAAAGAATCTCGAAGCAAAGAAAGAGTGGATTAACGAACTGAATGTTTTCCCTGTACCGGATGGAGATACAGGAACCAATATGTCTATGACAATTATGTCAGCAGCAAAGGCAGTAAGCGAGCTTGAAAATCCGACCATGAAGGAACTTGCAAAGGCAATTTCCTCGGGTTCATTAAGAGGAGCAAGAGGAAACTCAGGAGTTATCCTTTCCCAGTTATTCCGTGGATTTACCAAGGTGATTGCAGAATATGATGAGCTTGATGTAGTGATTCTGACAGAAGCTATGCAGAAGGCTGTTGAGACTGCATATAAGGCAGTTATGAAACCAAAGGAAGGAACGATTCTTACTGTTGCCAAGGGGGCAGCCAACAAAGCATTAGAACTTTGTGATGATACCGATGATATTGTATTCTTTGTAGATGAAGTTATTAAAGAAGCAGACCATGTGTTAAGCAAGACACCGGATATGCTTCCTGTATTAAAACAGGCTGGCGTAGTAGATTCCGGCGGACAGGGACTGGTTCAGGTATTAAAGGGCGGTTATGATTCCCTGATTGGCAAAGAAATTGATTACAGCATTGAAGGTTCTGCAGCATCTGCAGGTGTTATGAAGATTACTGCTGAGACAGAAGCTGATATTAAGTTTGGTTATTGTACCGAATTTATCATTGTATTAAATCAGCCATTAACAGAGAAGCAGGAGCATGAATATAAAAACTTCTTAGAGTCCATTGGTGATTCTATCGTTGTTGTGGCAGATGATGAGATTGTGAAAACCCATGTACATACCAATGACCCTGGTCTTGCCATCCAGGAAGCATTGAAACATGGTTCATTAAGCAAAATCAAGATTGATAATATGCGTGAAGAGCATCAGGAAAAACTAATCAAGGATGCTGAGAAACTCGCAAAAGAGCAGAAAGAGGAAGAAACCAAAGAAGAAAAGACAGAGGAACCAAGAAAAGAAATGGGCTTCATTTCCGTATCCATTGGTGCAGGTGTCAATGAAATCTTCAACGGACTTGGCGTGGATTATATCATCGAAGGTGGTCAGACCATGAACCCAAGTACCGAGGATATGTTAAATGCCATCGACCATGTGAATGCAGATAACATCTTTATTCTTCCAAATAATAAGAATATTGTACTGGCTGCAAATCAGGCAGCATCTTTAGTAGAAGATAAGAAGATTATTGTTATTCCAACCAAGACAATTCCACAGGGAATTACAGCACTGATTAACTTTATTCCGGATCAGTCGGCAGAGGAAAATGCAGAACGTATGACCGAGGAATTAGAAAATGTAAAGACCGGTCAGGTAACTTATGCAGTCCGTGATACCGTAATTGATGACAAAGAGATTAAACAGGGCGATTATATGGGAATTGGAGACAAGAGCATCCTTGCTGTTGGTAAGGATATCAAGAGCACTACAGAAGATATGGTTGCTGAGATGGTAGATGAAGAATCTGCGATTATCTGTATCTATTATGGTGAAGAAGTAACAGAAGAAGATGCCAATGCATTAGGTGCTGCTTTAGAAGAGAAGTATCCGGAGGTAGAAGTGGAGATTCACTTTGGCGGACAGCCAATTTACTATTATGTAATATCAGTAGAGTAACAGGAGTGTTTATGGACAGAAATGCACCCATTCAGGAATTGAATGGAGTTGGACCAAAAACTGAAAAAATATTGCAAAAACTTGGAGTATATACCGTTGGGGATATACTCCTTGCTTTTCCAAGGGATTATAAGCGGATGCCGGAGCCAGAGCATATCAGTGTGACCGAGCCGGAGAAAGTCTATGCTTTTCATGTACGGCTTTGTTCTTCGCCGGTAACGAGAAATACCAGAGCCATGCAGATATCTACTGCACAGTTTAGCGATGGAACAGGAAAAGTAGAGGCGGTCTGGTTTCGGATGCCCTATATCTGTAATCAGCTGAACCGGGAACCGGAAGTAATATTATATGGAAAGCTGACCTTAAAAAATAAGAAATATGTCATGGAACAGCCGGCAGTGTGGAAGCCGGATGAATACAGGAAAATGCAGATATCCCTGCAACCGGTATATCCTCTGACTAAGGGAATATCCAGCAAGCAGTTTGGTAAACTTGTACGTACAGCCCTTGACAGTGTAAAAGAAGATGGTGAATATATTCCGGAAGAAATCTTAGCCCGCCATCAGTTTATGGGATTGAGAGAGGCATTGGAAAAAGTGCATTTTCCAACAGATTTAGAAGAACTGACCGGAGCAAGAAAACGTCTTGCTTTTGACGAATTTTTCTTATTTCTGCTACAGATACAGCGGTTTAAGGAACATCATGAGCAGACGCCAAATGGATTTCCGGTAGTAAGGGATGAATTTATTGAAGTGGTGGCAGAACAGCTTCCGTTTCCACTGACAAATGCCCAGAAGAAAACACTGGAAGATCTGGAAAAAGATATATACAGTCCTTATGCCATGCAGCGGTTGATACAGGGGGATGTAGGCTCCGGTAAGACTATTCTTGCATTCCTTATTATGGCAAAATTTGCTCATGAAGGTTATCAGACTGCTATTATGGCACCAACTGAGGTTCTGGCAAGACAACATTATGACACTTTTCAGAAATGGATTGCCATGTTTGAACTGGACTTTCCTGTTATTCTTCTTACCGGTTCGTTGACCACAAAGGAAAAACGTGAAGCATATGCGAGAATGGAAACAGAACAGAATGCCATGATAATTGGAACCCATGCATTGATACAGGAAAAGGCACTTTATCAGAAGCTGGCGCTGGTAGTAACGGATGAACAGCATCGTTTCGGGGTAAGACAGAGGGAGACACTGGCAGATAAGAGCAGTCGGTTGCCACATGTACTGGTTATGAGTGCGACTCCGATTCCGCGAACCCTTGCAATAATTCTTTACGGAGATCTGGACATCTCGGTAGTAGATGAGCTTCCGGCAGAACGTCTTCCGGTCAAAAATTGTGTCGTTGGACCAAAAATGCGGGAGAAATCCTGGAATTTTATTTTAGGTGAAGTTCAAAAAGGACATCAGGCATATATCATCTGTCCTCTGGTAGAAGCCAATGAGGAATTGGAATTGCAGGATGTTACTTCATATGTAAAGAAATTAGAACAATATTATGGAGACAGAATCAGCGTAGGATTACTTCATGGAAAAATGCGCCCGGCAGAGAAGAATAAAGTAATGGAAGCCTTTGTCACTGGTGAAATCCAGGTTCTGGTTTCTACAACGGTAGTGGAAGTAGGTGTGAATGTGCCGAATGCCACTGTTATGATGATTGAGGATGCACAGCGTTTCGGGCTGGCACAGCTCCATCAGCTGCGGGGACGTGTTGGAAGAGGAAATGCACAATCCTATTGTATTCTTATGAATTCTTCCAATGGAAAGAATGCCAAAGAGAGATTGAATATTCTGGCGGGCTCTAATGATGGATTCTATATTGCCAGTGAAGATTTGAAAATGCGTGGACCAGGAGATTTCTTCGGGGTACGTCAGAGTGGTTTGATGGAATTTAAAATTGCAGATGTCTTTTCGGATGCCGATATGCTTTCTATTGCATCCGAAGAAGCAAAAGAATATGTCGAAAAGTGTAACTTGAACGATAGCGAAAAAGACATGAGACTCGAAAAAACACTGAAAAATGCGTACAAAATGACAGAATACAACATAAATATTTAGAAAGTTTCGAAAAATTAAGGAATGATTTGTGAAAAGTTCACGAAAATGTTAAGTGAAATGCTTCCATTGAGGCCGCCCGGGCAGGAGAACAGGGAAAGGGATTTGCAGTTGTTGGAGAAGTGTCTGAAATGTCTTCCCAGCAGGAAAAGATTGCCGGAGAATTAAAAGAGGTTGTCGGAAAATTCGTATTGTAATAAGTGTTACTGCATGTGCCATGATAGAAAAATGATATAGAAAGAAAAGGGAGAACCTGAGAAAGGGGCTGTTCACCGATTCCGGTGGACAGCCTCTTTTGACATCTAAGCGGGCAATGAAAAAGATGCGTTAACGTTCAGCCATCTGCTTTTCCTGCGCCTCAATCATTTTCTTTACCATATAACCGCCTACGGAACCATTCTGACGGGAAGTTAAATCCCCATTATATCCCTCAGACAGTGGTACACCTAACTCACTTGCAACTTCGAATTTGAAACGGTTTAATGCACTTTGTGCTTCTGGAACAGAAGATTTTTTCGAACGATTAGACATAGTAAATTTCCTCCTTAGCATTTGTATATAACCGAATGGTTACAATACTATTATCTACCGATAAAAAAGGATAATACTAATAAATATTCACTTTTTTGGAATAATCTTGAAAAAGCTCTTGACACATACAAGTATAATTGTATACAATTATTCAAGAATATTTGTGAATCAAAAGGAGTGTGTTCCATGAGAGAAGTCGTTATGAATGAAAAAACTAATCTATTACAGTTGGAAGAGCATTTTTATCAGCTTGTAGATGTTGAGGAACCAAATGTATTCCGCAATCTTTTTCCATATGAGGAAATTCCGAAAATTGCATTTAATGACAGAATCGTTCCGCATAATATGCCGGAGGATATCTGGATTACTGATACAACATTCCGTGATGGTCAGCAGTCAAGAGCACCATATACCACAGAACAGATTGTAACCATCTATGATTACTTACATAAATTAGGCGGACCAAAGGGTAAAATTCGTCAGAGCGAGTTCTTCTTATATAGCAAGAAGGATCGTGATGCCGTATATAAATGCTTAGAGCGTGGTTATAAATTCCCGGAAGTCACCAGCTGGATCCGTGCCAGCAAACAGGATTTCCAGCTTGTAAAAGATTTGGGACTGCGTGAAACCGGTATTTTGGTAAGCTGCTCCGATTATCATATTTTCTATAAAATGAAAATGACCAGAAGCGAAGTTATGAATCTTTACTTAAGTGTGATTCGTGAATGCTTAGAGACTGGAATCAGTCCAAGATGTCATTTGGAGGATATTACACGTTCTGATATTTACGGATTTGTAATTCCGTTCTGCTTAGAGCTGATGAAGTTAATGAAAGAATACAATATTCCGATTAAGATTCGTGCCTGCGATACCATGGGATATGGTGTAAACTTCCCGGGAGCAGTAATTCCGCGAAGTGTACCGGGTATTATTTACGGACTTACCACACATGCAGGAGTTCCTTCTGAATTGATTGAATGGCATGGACACAATGATTTCTATAAAGCAGTCAATAACTCGACCACAGCATGGCTTTACGGTGCATCCGGCGTAAACTGTTCCTTATTTGGTATTGGTGAGAGAACCGGTAACACACCTCTGGAAGCAATGGTATTTGAATATGCGCAGTTAAAGGGTACCCTGGATGGAATGGATACCAGAGTTATCACAGAACTGGCAGAATATTATGAGAAGGAATTGAATTATAAGATTCCAAGCCGTACACCGTTTGTCGGAAGTAATTTTAACGTTACAAGAGCAGGTATCCATGCAGACGGACTTTTGAAAAATGAAGAAATTTATAACATTTTTGATACCGAAAAATTCTTAAATCGTCCGGCACTGGTATCTGTTTCCAATACATCAGGACTTGCTGGAATTGCACACTGGATTAATACCTATTACCGTCTCAGTGATGACCGTAAAGTAGATAAGAATTCGGAACTGGTAAAGACCATCAAACAGTGGGTAGACGAGCAGTATGATGAGGGACGTGTAACTGTAATTACAGATAACGAACTTGTAGTACAGATAACTGACTGTTGTAAAAAACTCGGAATTGTATTATAAATTAAGGAGGCTTTATCGTGGGCGAAGAAGGATATTCTTTAAGCGGAAGAGTATTTCATACGATTCGTGAAAATATCTTATCCGGAAAATACAAGTGCGATGAAGAATTGAAAGAAAAAACCCTGGGTGATGAACTTGGGGTCAGCCGTACTCCGGTAAGAGAAGCCTTGAGGCAGCTTGAACTGGAAGGTCTTGTCAGAATCATTCCAAACCGCGGAGCATTCGTAGAGGGAATTACGAAAGAAGACGTAAAAGATATCTATGAAATCCGCGCGCGGCTGGAGGGACTTTGCGCAAAGTGGGCGGCAGACAGAATTACCAAGGATCAGATAGCAGAACTGGAAGAAAACATTTTTCTGGTGGAATTTCATGCTAAGAAGGAAAATTATGCACAGATATTAGAGCTGGATAATAAGTTTCATGAGGTACTTTATGAAGCTTCCGGAAGCAAAATGTTAAAGCATGAATTGTCTGCATTTCATCATTATGTGGAAAGAGTTCGAAAAATTACTTTGTCAATGCCGGATCGTGTGGTAAAATCAAATGATGAACATAAAAAGATTGTAGAAGCATTGAAACAGCACAATGCAAAAGAAGCAGAACTGCTTGCGACAAGTCATATGTTAAATACTATTGAAAATATGGATAATTATGGCTGGGACAATCTGCTGAAATAGTAAATGGAGGATAGAAAGATGGACAAAATTAAAATGACTACCCCTTTGGTTGAAATGGACGGAGACGAAATGACAAGAATCCTTTGGAAAATAATTAAGGATGAACTGTTATTACCATTTATTGATTTGAACACAGAATATTATGACCTGGGTCTCGAACATCGTAATGAAACGGATGACCAGGTAACTGTAGATTCTGCAAATGCAACAAAGAAATACGGTGTTGCAGTAAAATGTGCTACCATTACACCAAATGCAGCACGTATGACGGAGTACAACTTAAAGGAAATGTGGAAGAGTCCGAATGGAACTATCCGTGCAATGTTAGATGGAACGGTATTCCGTGCACCAATCGTTGTAAAGGGAATTGAGCCATGTGTTAAGAACTGGAAGAAACCGATTACCATTGCAAGACATGCTTACGGTGATGTATACAAGGCTTCTGAAATGAAGATTCCGGGACCGGGAAAATGTGAACTGGTTTATACAGCAGAGGACGGAACAGAAACAAGAGAGCTGATTCATAACTTTACCGGAGCAGGTGTTGTCCAGGGACAGCATAACTTAAATGATTCTATCGAAAGTTTTGCAAGAAGCTGCTTTAGCTATGCACTTTCTACCAGACAGGATTTATGGTTTGCAACCAAGGATACCATTTCCAAAAAATATGACCATACTTTCAAAGATATTTTCCAGGAAATCTTTGATGCGGAATATAAAGAAAAATTCGAAGAAGCAGGAATTACCTACTTCTATACCTTAATCGATGATGCGGTAGCCCGTGTGATGAAAGCAGAGGGCGGCTTTATCTGGGCCTGCAAGAACTACGACGGCGACGTGATGAGCGACCTGGTCGCTGCGGCCTCCGGCTCCCTGCCCATGATGACCAGCGTGCTGGTCAGCCCGGACGGAAAGTACGAGTACGAAGCCGCCCACGGCACCGTCACCCGCCATTACTATAAGTACCTGAAGGGCGAAAAGACCTCCACTAACCCCATGGCGACCATCTTTGCATGGTCCGGCGCGTTCAAGAAGCGCGGTGAACTGGACGGCCTGCCGGAGCTGGTGAAGTTTGGCGAGGCACTGGAAGCCGCCAGCCTGCAGACCCTGAACGAGGGCATCATGACCAAGGACCTGTGCGGTCTGGCAGAGGGCATCACCCCCACCGCCGTGGACAGCGAGGGCTTTATCAAGGCCATCCGCACCCGTCTGGAAGCCAAGCTGGCATAAAACGATTTTCAATATAACATAAAAACCGGAACGATCCACCCGAAAAAGGGAAGATCGTTCCGGTTTATGTTTTAGGCAGGATGTGCGACAAACTGGAATTTAGTAACGCAAAAGGAAATATACGACATATACCCAACTAAGTAATCCATGAAAAATCGCCCAACCGACAGACTTCCACGTTGTATAACTAATAACCATAGCTAATGCACTTCCAAAAGTTATTCCTGATTTTACCGTTTTCTTGACATTCGTTGATTTATTATCTTCCATGTTTGTTTCCTCCACAAATTCTAAGTTGTAAGTTTCTTTACTATCATATCTTTAAAACTTGTTTTGCTTTCGCATTAACAAATTGGATAATTGGGCCTGAAATGATAACTGTAATAAGCGTGCATACACCAAACTTTCCGCCAAACAAAACACCTGTAACAACAACCAAAATATCCAATGCCATTCGGACAAATTTAATCTGCCAGTGATTTTTTTCTGCTAAAGCAAAAGTGACTGCCTCATAGGAGCCTCTACCAAGGGATGCCGACGCATATAGTCCCGTTCCGACAGCAAACAAAACCACTCCTAACAACATAATTAAAAAATTGATCCACTTATAGGTACTGTAAATATGGCAGTTAGCAAACAAATCTACACAGGTACTGTATACAATCTGGTACAACACAGTTCCTATATGAATCTGACTTTTATCGTAAATGAGCGCAAACAAAATCATTCCCAATGCTACAACAAAAGATGCTGTGCCAATGCTTATGTGAAATGTTCTTGCAATCCCCTGCCACAGCACCGCAAGCGTAGCTCCGCCAAATCCAGCATACAGTGCAAGTGTAATTCCATAAGCCGCAATTATAGAACCTATTACAAGGATTGCCAATTTCTTTAGTGTTTTTTTATTGTTATTTTTCATTGACTTTTAATAATTCACTCCTCGTATAATTTTCTTTGGGTTTAAAGCATCTGAAATCTATATCATCAATGTTTTTGACTTTACATACCGTTAGCAACCGCTCTAATTTATTTAATACCAGCAAATTACTCTCCTCCACAAATTCCGATTTTACTTTGTAACTATGACTTTTCCTTCTGAATCCAGAAGAGGTGTAATAGCCGCTCCATATCCAGATTTCCAACAAAGATAGTTAACCCCAGTCTCCTTATCTACAAGGATTTGGCGAACTCCTTCATCCTTAAGCTGACTTCCGTCTCTAAATGTAACTTCAAATCTTTCTTCTTTCTTTGCCATGTTTATTTCTCCTTTTTTCAAGCGTTAAATTTAAATTTTCCTGTTATACAAACTAGAAATTGGCTATTTCGTTGCAACAATACTTATCCAATGATTTTTTGTATTTGAATACGTTTTTATCTCTGTAAAACCTGCTTCTTTCAAAGCAGCAATGAGTTGATCAGATGTGTAAATCTTCATACCATCAATCAACTTTGTCCATTTTTCATCTGCGGCATTCGTTCCGTCAGATTCGTTACAAATCAGGAATGTCCCTCCGTTTTTCAGAACTCGATTTACCTCAAAAAAACATTTTTCCAATCCCGGCCAGAAGTAAACTGTCTCAAAAGCAGAAACATAATCAAAAACCGCATCAGGAAAAGGGATAGCAGATACATCACCTTGAACCACGCAACATTTCCCTTGTTTAATGGCGAGGGCGTTCAATTTTTGAGATTCTGCCACACTAACCTCAGAATAATCCATTCCTGTCACGTGGCCATTTCTACATCTA
>ENA-OPCU01000795-OPCU01000795.1-human-gut-metagenome-genome-assembly--contig:-NODE-795-length-10402-cov-2.564511_pt1 | contig 10402 bp, 8 predicted proteins | sample MGYA00241255_ERZ501490 | MGnify/ENA primary metagenome ERZ501490 (study PRJEB25962, sample SAMEA2042627) | human gut metagenome | biome: human gut; feature: human-associated habitat; material: faeces... | reverse complement strand
GAGCCGCTGGACCGCTGGTATCAGCTGGGCAATGTCATCGCCATCGTGGATGCCCTTCTGCCGGAAGAACTTTCCCCGCAGGCAGAATATATCCTCGCTTCCGAGAGTGCATGGGCGGGCAGTGTCCTCCTGAGCCGCTGTCAGCTGGCCTCTGACGCGCAGAAGCAGGGGGCAGAAGCCCATCTGGCCCGTGCGCTGGAAGCCTGCAAGTGCTCCCGGAAGTTCGGCCCGAAGGAAATTATTGCGAAGGACTGGGCCGATTTGACCGGCGACGATATGGCCCGCATCGCAAAGTGCGGCTGCCGGCAGGCCAGCTGCGAAAAGCTCCACTTCGACGCGCATGATGCTTTCACCTCGGCCTACTTCCTCGAGCTGGGTCTGCCCCGTGCTCAGCTGGAAAAGAACATCCCGTCCCTCTTCACCGACCCTGCCTGCGGAAATGTCCTCCGGGTGAAAGGCTTCGTGGAGGATGATGGCCAGTGGTATGAGCTGAATGCTGCCGCCGCCGGTCTGACGGCGGCCCCCATCCCGCAGGGACAGCAGGTGCTCATCGTCATCGGCGAGGGGCTGGACAAGGCCCGGCTGGAAGAAGACTTGAGACAATGAGTTTTCCACAATGAAACAGATAATTGTGCAATATTGATTGCGCTGACCCTCCTGCAGCGTTATAATAGAGAAAAATAAATCAGGAGGCCGTTTCATGAGCATTTCGACCACCCAAAAGCCGACCACCCGCCGCATCGTGGGTATGATGGTGGGCATTGTCATTATTGGTCTGGGCATCGCCCTCTTCAAGCAGTCCCATCTCGGCAACGACTCCATCAGCGCGCTGAATATGCGCCTTGCCGAGCTGCTGGGCATCTCGCTGGGCGTGCAGAACGTCGCCACTAACATCCTCTTCTTTGCGCTGGAATTCTGGTTCGGGCGCAAGTACATCGGCCTTGGCACCTTCGTCAACGGCATCGGCATGGGGTTCATCATAACCTTCTTCTACGACCCCATTGCCGCGGCCTTCGGCCCGGCAGCGTCCCTGCCGGAACAGCTGGTGTGGGTGGTGCTGGCCGTCCTTGTGACGGCGCTGGGCGCGTCCCTCTACCAGACGGCTGACCTCGGCATCGCGCCCTACGATTACCTTTCCCTCGGTCTGCGGGACTACACACCCTGCCCGTACTTCGGGTGCCGCATCTTCACCGATGCGCTCAGCGCCCTGCTGTGCTGGCTGCTGGGTGGCCTTGTGGGCCTTGGCACCTTGATCTGTGCGTTCTGCCTTGGGCCCTTCATCCAGTTCTTCAACGGCCTCGTCTCCGAGCGGGTCCTGCAGTATAAGCCCGAAAAAGCATGAGCATAACAAAAAAGATTTCCGGTCTTGTGTATTCTCTGCCCGGGCATATTTCTATCTTCATTCCAACCTGTAAATTGTAAGGATTTATCCTTGGATTGCTTAAAATAATAGAGGATACCGTCGTCTTATACTGCCGGGAAAGTTTGTATAATGTATCCCCCGCTTCCACGGTATGTTCGATTGAATTGCTGCAGTTCACGCTGACCTCTTCCCATTCTTTCTTACTTTCGTATTAGTTTATGTCAAAAATGTTGATTGGTTCCCTGATTTGCTCTTGTCAAGAAATGCGATTGCGTATACAGTAAGGGAAAAGCATGTTTTTGCGAGGTGTATTATGTCCATTAAAATATTCGTTATGACCCACAAACAATTTGAAGCTCCCACCGATTCCATGTATGTTCCTCTGCAGGTCGGACATGCAATTTCTCCAGAATTGGGCTATCTTGCAGATGATACCGGAGATAATATTTCCCGGAAAAACAAAAGTTTCTGCGAGCTGACCGGCATTTACTGGCTCTGGAAAAATTACCATACCTGCGATTATATCGGCATCTGTCATTACCGCCGCTATCTCATAAATAGGCAGGGGCTTATTTTCACGGAAAAAGAGCTGATGCGGCTACTTCAGAAGCATGACATGATCACACCAAAGCTTCTGACTTTAAATACTTCGTATTTTAATGGTTTCAGCCAGAACCATCACCAGAAGGATCTGCTGATTACTGAGCAGGTCATTTCTGAAAAATACCCGGACTATGTGCCTGTTTTTCACCATATGGTTCATGATGTACATACTTATTTTGGGAATATTTTCATTACTTCAAAAGAACGATTTGATGCCTACTGTGAATGGCTGTTTGACATTCTCTTTGAAGTGGAGTGCCGGGTCGATATCAGTAGCTATGATAATTACTGTAAGCGGTTGTTTGGATTCCTGTCGGAGTTTCTGCTGACCGTCTACATTGCGAAGCAGAATCTCTCCACCTATGAATGTATGGTGGGGATGTCCGGTGAAAAGCATGAAACAAGAATGCTCCGGGAATCTCTGGCAAAATGTTTTGCGAATGGCGACTACCAGAAAGCCCAGTCCATTTTCATGGAAAGCTATGCGAAACGCCCGGACATTCTGATGGAAGCTTCTGATATTACCGGTGAACTGCACCTTTGCATGCAGGTAATTTCTACCTGTTCCTTTGAACAGGAACTTTATGGGCACAACCTTTTAGATATGATTCATGATTATCATTCCCTGATGGAATTCTTCCACCGGTTAAATGAAATTGTAAATCATTTTCTTACAGGGACAGAGTCTGCCGCTGATATTTCATGGCTCAAAAAATCCACTGCTCTCTCTCCGAAAGCAGTGGATATAGCGATTCAAATGTTCTGTTCTGATGAGGACTTAAAAGAGAAAGTATTTTCAAAAATCTGTTCCCATCTCAAAGATTTTTGAATTCCGGCTTCTTCCTTCTAATCTGCTCACCTTTCCGGTCTCACCTGTTTCTACTGGCAGCCTGCCATAGAAACGGTCCGGCATCCCGGTGAAATAATTTCGCAATGGTCAGAGAATGTTACGGTCATTCCCTCTTTTTCAAAAAATGCTTCAATTGCCGCTTTGAGCATACCCTCTTTACCATCACATGCACAAAATCCTAACGGTTCTACAACGGCTGTCTCCGCATCATGAAAGCTAATACGGTATGGCAGGCGTTGTTCATGTAACGCTGCATTCAGGTGTGCAATCTGGTTATAAGTAAATTCCTGTCTCATGAGCACCCCTCCTCTACGGTCGTATGACAACTCTCTCGTATTACTTCTAGTTATATATATTATAACTCAATTTTCTGAAAATAGGAAGTAAAATGTATTTACTTTCTGTTATATTTCCATTACCATATTAGTATATTACATTAGGTCATTGTCAACGAGATAAGTTGATACTGGAAAACTTTGGTATCGAAGAACCTTTTGTTTTTATAATATGAAATACCTGCATTTCTTATGTGTGTGTTTCGCTTGATGGTAAACTGTCTTTCCGTTGCTTTGACGGAATCGCTGCACTGTCCGTCGATTGTAGATGCCACCTAACGGCTGCAAGTGGCACCGGAAATTTCGGACAATATATCACTTTATCCGGCAACCGGTGCAAATTCACATCCATGCTCATATGCACCTCTCTGGCACATCCCTGTGCCAGTGTTGCCGGTTTTCAGGCGAAATTCCAAGTGCCCCTAGCAGTCGTTATAAGGCATCTGCATTTCGACGAACCGTACAGCGATTTTGTCAAACATTGGAAAGATAGTTTTTATAACAAAAAGTGAAACACACACATTAGAAATTCGGTATTTTATATCTAAAACAAAGGTCTTCGATACCAGAAGTTTTCCGGGGACAACGTATCCTTGTACGGTCAATACCTGAGTATATTAAATCAAAAGAGGAGAATGTTATGTATGAATGTCCCAATTGTGGAGGAAATCTGAGGTTTGATATTCCAACACAATCACTTTTCTGTGACTACTGTCACACACAGCTGAATCCTTACAGCTATCAGAAGGATCACGATGCTGTGGAGACATCTACTTATGATGTCAACATTTTCACCTGTCCGCAATGCGGCGGTGAAATCTTAAGTACCGAGAATGCTGCAACCGGATTCTGCAGTTTTTGTGGTGCTTCTACGATTCTTGACAGCCGGATTGCCAGGGAAAAACGTCCGGACTACATTGTTCCTTTCCAGATTACCAAGGAGGACTGCAAGAAAGCTTATGGCAAAATGATGCGCCATGCCATTTTTGCCCCTAAGGAACTGAAAGACCCGCGCAATGTAGACAATTTCCGTGGGATTTATATGCCTTACTGGGTATATAACATTACCCACGAAGGTACGGTACAGCTGCCGGCTGAAAAAAGCCACCGGGAAGGTAACTATATTGTAACCGACCACTATAATCTGCTCTGCCAGACGGATGCCTATTATAAAGGGCTCTCTTATGATGCGTCTTCTTCTTTTTCGGATGTTATCAGCGAGAATATTGCTCCCTTTGATGTGCGCGGCATGAAAAGTTTTACTCCGTCCATTCTGTGTGGTTTCTATGCTGATACTGCCGATGTGGACAGTGATATTTATCTGGAGGACGCAAAAGCCATTGCCAATGAACAGACTTATTCCAAAGTCAAAAAAATACCTGCCTTCCAGGAATTTAATTTTATTTATCCGGAAACAGACCATTATATGAGTTATGCATTAAATACGGAATGCAAGGAAGCTGCCAGCGCCATGCTTCCGGTATGGTTCTTATCCTACCGTAACAAAGACCGCGTTGCCTACGCTACGGTCAATGGACAGACCGGAAAGGTTGCTGCTGATATCCCGGTAGATAGCCGTAAATTTTTACTCGGTTCCTTTCTACTGGCTATCCCGGTTTTTCTGCTTTTAAATCTTTTCTTTACCATACGGCCTGCTTCAACCCTGATACTTTCTGCGGCACTGGCACTTTTTGCCTCCATTATTTATTTTGTGGAGCTGAGCGAAATCCATAGTCAGGAAACCTATGAGAATGACAGGGGATACCAGTCCAAACAGGGAAATGTCAAGAAAGAAGCCAAAGTAAAAGTAAACTTAAAGCCCCATAAAAGCATGAAATCTAAATTTGAAAACATAATTCCTTATCTGTTTTTAGGTGTATTTGCAATTCAGGTTCTAATGGGAATCTTTAGTTCCGGCGGTTTTTCATTTTCTAAAATTGTCATGCTTATTGTTAGCGGTGGGGTTCTGACTTCGCTGTTTGGATTTTCCCAGTTCAGCGAAACAACCACCCGTGGAAAAATTCCGGGATTCCTAGGAGCTTTAATTTCCATTGCTGCTGCTGGAATGATTACCTTCCTGCATCCGGTTTCCGACCTTTATTACTATGGTGGTGCAATTGTATCTTTTGCCGGTATTATTTTTACGCTTCTTAGCATTTTAAAGGAATACAATATGCTTACCATGCGGAAACTGCCGCAGTTTAACCGACAGGGAGGTGATGACCGTGCCTGATACATACAAGAAGAAATACAGCTCTTTTTCTGCAAAAATAATTCTTGGCTGCCTGCTTGCATGTTTCTTCCTCTTACTTAACGGAAGTATTACCTGCAAAGCCGAAACCAAGACCTATACCAATAAAAGCACCGGTTATCAGGTTATCGTTGAGGACGATGCCAACCTTTTAACAGACGAGGAAGAAACCACCCTTGGAAAAGAGATGGCTCCGATTACCACTTACGGAAGTGTTGCTTTTAAATCCATCGATTACAATCCTTACTATTCTACTGAGGATTATACCCGAAGCTATTACCGCGACACCTTCGGTTCCACCAGTGCAACCGTATTTCTCATTGATATGGACAATCGGAACATCTGGATTCACAGCAACGGAACCATTTATGAAACCATTACGAAAAGTTATGCCAACACTATCACCGATAATGTATACAAATATGCCTCTGATGGTGATTATTACACCTGTGCATTTACCGCTTTTGGTCAGATTAATACTTTGCTCGAAGGGCGAAAAATTGCGCAGCCGATGAAATATATCAGTAATGCCTTTTTAGCAGTTATCATTGCTTTGTTGTTAAACTATTTTCTGGTACGTTCCTTCTCCCGTGCGAAGAGACCATCGAAAACAGATCTTTTAGGAAAGGTATTTACACAGTGCAATATTGCCAATCCAAATGTCCGCTTTATCCGGCAATCCCGTGTCTACAGTCCGCCTTCCAGCAGCGGCAGCGGTGGCAGCAGCGGTGGCGGCGGTGGCAGTAGCAGTGGCGGCGGCGGTGGAGGCGGTGGCGGCGGCCACAGCTTCTAATCCCAAAGACCTGCCTTTTGCCGTTTTATACCGCTATTTCATAACCTGTAGGACCTGCCACCGGCAAATTCCTGCAGATGTCCGGCAATAGCTAAAATCCCATGGAGAATATTTCTGTTTTCCATGGGATTCTTTTTGACGTTTTTTATATTGATATTTTTTATACTGCTTTCTTTTCTAAATTTTTCATGATATTTAATTCACGCAGTGCATAGAAAATGGCAACGACAGCTGCAGCTGCATCTGCGATTGGTCCTGCATACATTACTCCGTCGATTCCCATAAACAAAGGGAAAATAAGAATCAGCGGCAGTAAAAACAGCACCTGCCTGGTCAGTGATACAACAATACCAAGTCTGGCTTTTCCAATGGATGTAAAGAAACCAGAAGACATTGGCTGGATTCCATTGATAAATGTCATAAACATAAAAATTCTGAAATACCGCTCTGCGAACTGGAAATATTCTGTACTTCCATCACCAAATACCGCCACCAGCTGATGTGGAAATATCTGAAATACAATAAAAAATACAACACCCACCAGCACGGATATCTCAAAGGCACGCCAAAATGTTTTTCTTACTCTCCCAAAACTTCCCGCTCCATAATTAAAGCCCCAGATTGGCTGGCAGCCCTGGGAAATTCCAATACAGATTGCCATAAATACCATATTTACTTTTGAGATAATTCCAACGCAGGCAAGGGGGATATCTGTTCCATATACAGACATTTCTCCGTAATGACGCAACGTATTATTCATGGTAATCTGCACGATTGCCATGGCTATCTGGTTGATGCAGGAAGCCATTCCCAATGCTGCAATCGCTTTCATATATTTTACCCCTGGACGAAGCATGGAAAACCGAAGTTCCATTTTTCGGAATTTTATAAAATATATAATAACAAGCAGACCTGATACAAACTGTCCGATTACAGTCGCCCATGCGGCTCCTTTGATTCCCCAGTTAAATGTAAAAATAAATAACGGGTCTAAAATCGTGTTGATAATTGCGCCCACAAGCATGCAGGTCATGGAATAGGTCGGGCTTCTGTCCGCACGAATCAGATGCGTTCCACCGGTTGTAGATACCAGAAACGGGATTCCAAAGGCTGTAATAAATGTATAATCCTGTGCATATGGCAGCACATCCGGTGTTACACCAAATAAGTACAACAGCGGATTTAAAAAAAGCAATACGATTGCTGCAATTATCACTCCACAGATAAACAGAAGACCCAGTCCTGTTCCTGCAATCTTATTTGCTTCTTCTACATTTCCTTTTCCGGTCTCCAGATTATAATTGGATGCACTTCCGATTCCAAGTAACAATGCCGTTGCCGTGCAGATAATGGATACCGGAAATGCAATATTTGTTGCGGCATTTCCAAGCATGCCAACGCCCTGTCCGATAAATATCTGATCTACTATATTATAAAGGGAACTTACCAGCATGCTGATGATTGCCGGTATTGCAAAGCGGGCAATCAGTTTCCCGATTTTTTCTTCCGCCAGCGGATTCTTCGTAGTTTCTACTGTGTGTTCCATCACGGTCTCCTTTCTTTCTCCGGCGAGGGGGAAAGATTAAAACTTAATATATATAATCAATTGGTTATTCAGCAATTAACTGTTTTTTAACGGAAAATGCCAACAGTTCTTAGGTGCATGTTTTTCTTGATTGTAAACTGTCTTTTGCCTGCTTTGACTGGAATACTGTACTGTCCGCTGGATACGGATGCCACATAAGTCCTGCAAGGGGCACTAGGGAATTTCGATTTGCAATCTGCCCAGTCTGGCAACCGGCACAAATTCACATCCATGTTCATCTGTGCCTCGCTGGTACATCCCTGTACCAGCGTTGCCTGTTGCCAGACGAAATTCCAAGTGCCCCTAACAGCCCTTATCAGGCATCTGCGCTTCGACGATCAGTACCAATATTTTGTCAAACATAGAAAAGACAGTTTTTATCGTAAAAAGAAAAACAGACCTCTTAGAACGGTGACGTTTCATCATATGAAAATCAATGTGCTTCGACTGCTGCAAAATTTTTTAATAAATTTTTCTCCCACATCACAATCCCCTAATGGATGACATATAAAAGGAGCAGACCCGCATCAAAAGTCTGCTCCCTTTACGTCCAAAGTATTTTGTGTGTATTGTAATGTTCCTTACAAGAGTTAGTTTATGCTAACTCTTGTTTTCTGTCAATACCACTGTTGATATTCTTTTCTCACCTGTGATAACTCCTTATAGATGTTCCGGTGATTTAAAATAATTCAAAAAACTCTTCGCCAGTTCCACATTGGTATTGACCACCAATTCTTCCGGAAAATCTACCATCTGAATAACTTCCAATGGATATTGATGATTCCCAACTGCAGTATCCACATGCGCATCGGAATCCATGATAACCGGAACTTTATATTCCTTGCAAAGTTCTAACATTTTGCAGCTGTTTTCCTTCGTATTCTGCCGGAAGCCACCCGGTGTCAGGGAGCCATTGTTGACCTCTAACAATACATGATGTTCCTTTGCACCTTCCACCAATGCACGATAATCCACCGGATAATAAGAATCATCCGGATGTCCGATAATGTTTACATAGGGATTTTTCATCACATTCAGATAAGTTTTCGTATTTTCTTCTATGGTTCCCGGATGAAAACACGGACCATGCATACTTGCAACGCACAAATCCATCTGCTTTAAGGTACGCTCCGGCAGATCCACATGCCCTTCCATATCCATGATATTAAGTTCTGCGCCAAACAGCGTATACATTTCTCCATGCTTTCTTTCCAGCACGCGAAGATTATTAAAATATAACTCGCTGCAGGTTCCCGGCATTTTCGGAGCATGCTCTGTAATACCAAAGAGACGGATTTCTTTCTGCTCTGCCGCCTTTATCATTGCTTCAATAGTACTGTAAGCATGTCCGCTTGCAATTGTATGAGTATGAAGGTCTACGTAGTCGTTCATGTTCTGTTCTCCTTTTATATCTCTTGTCTTAATACTGTTTTCTAAATTTCAGACAATCCTATCCTATCCATCATAGCACATTTTCATCTGTCTTTCATACTATAATACAAATGTCTTTTAAGGATGCTCTATGAAACGATTTTATAAAAAAGGTATTTCTCTTTTCTTAATTCTTCTTATGTCCTTCCCGCTTTATGCCTGCAAATCAGATGATTCTAAAGCATTAACAACCGTAAAATTAAATGAAGTGGCACATTCCATCTTTTACGCACCGATGTATGTGGCCATCGAAAAAGGCTACTTTGAAGATGAGGGAATCGAGCTCTCATTGACCACCGGCTTTGGAGCGGATAAAACCATGGCTGCCGTTGTTTCCGGGGATGCAGATGTAGGGTTCATGGGAACAGAGGCAAGCATTTATGCCTACACGGAAGGTGCAAAAGACCATGTCATTAATTTTGCACAGCTTACCCAGCGTGCCGGTAACTTTGTGGTTGCAAGGGAAAACACCGATTCCTTTTCCTATGAAGATATGATTGGAAAAGATGTGCTGGGCGGAAGAGCCGGTGGCACACCGGAAATGGTATATGAATATGTACTCCGGGAAAATGGTGTTTCTCCTTCCGAAGTCAAAATCGACCAGAGTATTGACTTTGGTTCTACCGCAGCGGCTTTTTCCGGCGGGCAGGGGGATTATACCATTGAATTTGAACCATCTGCTACTGCTTTGGAGCAGTCCGGTGACGGCTATGTGGTAGCGTCCATTGGCGTGGATTCCGGTTATCTTCCATATACTGCTTTTTGTGCCAAAGAAAGCTATCTTAAGGAAAATGCCGACCTTATCCAGCATTTCACCAATGCTTTACAGAAAGGCATGGATTATGTAGCAGGTCACAGTCCGGAAGAAATTGCCTCTGTCATTGCACCACAGTTTAGTGAAACAGATCTTAAAACCCTTACACTTATTGTAAGCCGCTACTACGACCAGGAAACCTGGAACACAGATTTAATACTCCGGGAAGAAGGCTATGACTTAATGCTTACTATTTTAGAAGAGTCCGGTGTTCTCTCCAGTGCCGCTCCTTATGAAGATCTTGTAAATACAGATTTTGCCGAAAAAGCATCCACACTGTAGTTCAAAGCGTCAGAAATTAAATCATTATTAAACAAATAATGTATCTTGGCACATTCTCGCATCTGCGGCGGTCGCTTGCGACATCTACCTTATAC
>ENA-OPCU01000792-OPCU01000792.1-human-gut-metagenome-genome-assembly--contig:-NODE-792-length-10445-cov-3.239557_pt1 | contig 10445 bp, 5 predicted proteins | sample MGYA00241255_ERZ501490 | MGnify/ENA primary metagenome ERZ501490 (study PRJEB25962, sample SAMEA2042627) | human gut metagenome | biome: human gut; feature: human-associated habitat; material: faeces... | reverse complement strand
CGCCTACCTTAGCAACTTTCAGTGTGTAAGTAAGTTTCTTTGTCTTTGCCTTAGCACTCTTCTTTGTAGAAGTCTTGTAAGTTACCTTAACCGTAACTTTAGCGGTACCTGGCTTAACACCTGTAACCTTAATCTTCTTTGCTGCTGTCTTCTTAACAGTTGCAACAGACTTCTTGCTGCTTGTTGCAGTTACTTTAACAGACTTCCAAGACTTTGGAGTTTTAACTGTAACTGTCTTGTAGCCCTCAGAATAAACTGTGGCTTTTGTTGCGCTAAGCTTTGCTGTAGAAGCTGCCTGTGCGTTTGTAGCAGGAACTGCTGTTACAACCATAGCTGCAGCGAGAGCAAAAGCTAACACTTTTTTGCTTGATTTCATGTTTTTTCCTCTCTTTCTTTTTGACTAACTTCCATCTCTTCTACCCGTTTAACCCTGCACGTTTAAGTTCCTTCATCTTCTCTTCCAAACCGCTGCGGACGATTTTTCCAGTCCAATGTTCTCGCTAATTGCCTCCACTGACCTCCTCGGTCTTACTGTTAAGTCCATCGTCAGTTTCATCTACAGACACACAAATCATAAATGACCAGAAACTTTCGCACATCAGACGTCGGCGTAGAGTGTGATATCAACGTTGATTGTCCAGCATCAAGATCAGCAAGCTGAGGTTCCGATGACTTATATTTCTAATATGTATCTGTAATTGTAAGGTCTGTCTGGAACAAGTTCCAGTTTCCATAGCCTCGATAGTAGTTCATCACTTGTCGTACTATTTATAGTACTCTTTTAACTACTCTACGTGACAATCATACACCAAGTATTGTATCTTTGCAACACCAAAATTACATTTTATTGAAAAAATTCTTTAATATTTTCTTAAGCATTTAAGAGTTTTTTCACTTTTTTCTATTATTAAAACTATTTCACGCGTAGTTCGAGTGAAACTACGCGTGAAGATAAACAATTCTATTTAAAGTAAGCAACTCCGGATTCGAAGATCTTCATATCCTGCTCTCCGTAGATGTTCATGGCAACGGCCTCACCACGGCGCTCGCTGTGTGCCATCTTTCCGAGTACACGTCCATCCGGACTGGTGATACCCTCGATTGCCATGTACGAACCATTGACATTCCACTCTTCATCCATGGTTGGAACACCGGCTTCGTTTACATACTGGGTTGCCACCTGACCATTCTCGAAAAGCTTGTCTAACCACTCCTTCGGAGCAACGAAACGACCTTCTCCATGAGATGCCGGGTTGCAGTATACGCCGCCAAGCTCAGCCTGTGCTAACCATGGGGACTTGTTGGTCACTACCTTGGTGTATACCATCTTGGAAATATGACGTCCAATGGTATTGTAGGTCAGAGTCGGTGAATCCGGTCTCTGGTGTGTAATCTTGCCATAAGGAACCAGACCTAATTTAATCAGTGCCTGGAATCCGTTACAGATACCAAGAGCAAGACCATCACGCTCATTTAAGAGTTTGTTTACAGCTTCTTTCATCTTCTCATTACGGAATGCTGTTGCAAAGAATTTTGCGGAGCCTTCCGGTTCATCTCCTGCGGAGAATCCGCCTGGGAACATGATAATCTGTGCTTCATCAATTGCTTTTACAAATACATCAACAGAATCACGGATGTCTTCTGCATTTAAGTTCTTAAATACTTTTACAGTTACATCTGCACCTGCATTTTCAAATGCTTTTGCACTGTCGTACTCACAGTTGGTTCCAGGGAATACCGGAATAAATACATGCGGGCGGGCAACTTTGTGCTTGCAGACATAAATGTCTTTGGTATCGTAAAGTCCACTCTTCACTTCTTCTGTTCCGGTGGTTGCTCTGGTCGGGAATACTTTCTCTAAAGTCTGTCCCCAGGCTTCGATTGCTTCATCCATGGAAATGCTCATATCACCATAGACAAAGTTCTTGCTGTCATTTACTGCACCCACAACAGCTCCGTTTGCTGCAAGGCCTGCTGCTGCAAGGATTTCCTGTGCTTTTGCAACTTTATCTTCCGGAACTTCTGCTACGATATTTCCAAAGCCCGGTGCAAATAATGTTTCTTTTGTTACATCTGCATTTACTGTAACACCAAGTTTATTACCAAATGCCATCTTGCTGACTGCTGCTGCAAGACCTTTTCCGTCTAATGCATAAGCTGCTACGATAACGCCTGTCTCAGTCATTTCATGAATTGCATCATAAAGCTTCATAACCTGTGCGTAATCCGGCATATCATAAGCATCTTTTTCGATGGTAAATAACATCAGCTTGTCATTTTCTTTCTTAAGCTCCGGTGTAATAACATCTTTTTCTTTTGCTACATCTACTGCAAAGGATACCAATGTTGGCGGCACATCGATTTCATTGAAGGAACCGGACATGGAGTCCTTTCCACCGATGGATGGAAGTCCAAAACCAATCTGCGCATTGTAAGCACCAAGCAGTGCTGCGAAAGGCTGGCTCCAACGGCTTGGCTCCTCTGACATTCTGCGGAAATATTCCTGGAATGTGAAACGAATCTTGTGGAAATCACCACCGGCTGTTACGATACGGGAAACAGACTCTAATACTGCATAAGCTGCTCCGTGGTATGGGCTCCAGGAAGATAAATATGGATCAAATCCGTAACTCATCATGGTTACGGTATCGCATTTTCCATTCATAACCGGAAGCTTTGCAACCATACTCTGTGTCTCGGTCAACTGATATTTTCCACCATATGGCATGTATACACTGCCTGCTCCGATGGAACCATCAAACATTTCTACGAGACCCTTCTGGGAACATACATTAAGGTCTTTTAATTCATTTAACCATGCAGTTTTTATATCGCCTGCTGCAACAGCTTCTTCTACAGCCTTTGTGCTGATTTTATTTAAATAATTCTCTTCTTTTACCGGAAGCTCTACCTTTACATCAGTCTCCTGATGTGCTCCGTTGGTATCTAAGAATGCTCTGGAAAGATTTACAATTTCTTTTCCTCTCCAGGATAATACTAATCTTGGCTCTTCGGTTACAACGGCAACCTTCACAGCCTCTAAGTTTTCTTCTTTTGCATAATCTAAGAACTGCTGTGCATCTTCCGGTGCAACAACAACTGCCATACGCTCCTGAGATTCGGAAATAGCAAGTTCTGTTCCGTCCAGTCCGGCATATTTCTTAGGTACTTTATCCAAATCAACCTGTAATCCATCTGCAAGTTCTCCGATTGCTACGGAAACTCCACCGGCACCAAAGTCATTACATTTCTTGATGATATGGGCAACTTCTTCTCTGCGGAAAAGTCTCTGAATCTTACGCTCGGTAGGTGGGTTACCTTTCTGAACCTCTGCACCACAGGTATCAATGGATTCTGTATTGTGTGCTTTGGAGGAACCGGTTGCTCCACCGCAACCATCACGTCCGGTACGTCCGCCTAAGAGGATAATAATATCTCCCGGATCAGAAGTCAGTCTCTGAACGGCACGTCGAGGTGCTGCTCCCATAACGGCTCCGATTTCCATTCTCTTTGCAACATAATCCGGATGATATACTTCTTTGACATATCCGGTAGCAAGTCCAATCTGGTTACCATAGGAACTGTATCCCTGTGCTGCACCGCGAACCAGTTTCTTCTGAGGAAGTTTTCCTTCCATGGTATCTTTTACAGATACGGTAGGGTCAGCAGCTCCGGTTACACGCATTGCCTGGTATACATAGGTACGTCCTGACAACGGATCACGGATTGCTCCACCAAGACAGGTTGCAGCACCACCAAACGGCTCGATTTCGGTTGGGTGGTTGTGGGTCTCATTCTTAAAGTTTACAAGCCATTCCTCTGTCTTACCATCTACTTCAACAGGCACTACGATAGAGCAGGCATTAATCTCATCGGATTCTTCCTGATCCTGTAATTTTCCTTCTTTTTTCAGACGCTTCATTGCCATTAATGCAATGTCCATTAAGCAGACAAACTTGTCGTCTCTGCCTTCATACATTTTCTTATGTGTATCAAGGTAATCCTCATATGTCTTTTCCATTGGCTCTTTATAGAAACCATCTTCAAATGCAACATTTTTCAGCTCAGTAGAAAATGTGGTATGACGGCAATGGTCTGACCAGTAGGTATCCAGCACACGAATCTCGGTCATGGATGGGTCTCTATCTTCTTCTCCATGGAAATAGTTCTGAATATGTAAGAAATCCTTGAATGTCATAGCCAGTCCAAGGGAATCATAGAGTGCTTTTAATTCCTGCTCCGGCATATCCTTAAATCCGGTCATAATCTTAACATCTGCAGGCTCCGGGAACTCTGTTACCAAAGTCTCAGGCTTCTCCATGCCGGTCTCTCTGGAATCTACCGGGTTGATGCAGTGATGCTTGATTGCCTCTAACTGCTCAGCGTTAATATCTCCGTAAATAACATACGTTGTTGCGGTACGGATAACCGGCTCTTCATCCTCTTTTAAAAGCTTCACACACTGCTCTGCAGAATCTGCTCTCTGGTCGAACTGTCCCGGAAGGAATTCAACAGAAAATACTTTTCCATCCCCCATTTCAAAATTCTCTTCATAGACATCATCTACCGGCGGCTCTGAAAATACAGTCTGAACTGCTCTTTTATATACATCATCGGAAATGTTTTCAATATCATAACGAATCAGGACACGTACCTTATCTACTGCGCTGATTCCAAGATAACTCTTAATCTCTGCATGTAACTCTTTGGCGCGTACTGCGTAAGCGTCTTTTTTCTCTACATACACTCTTCTTACCTTACTCATCTTCTACCTCCTGAATGTTTACTTTCTTATGCTCATTATAGCACGGCATTATGAATAAGAACAATTAATATATTTAATTTTATTTATAAGAGTTACTAATGTTGACACAGTTATAAGCGTCACTTATAATAAAGAAAAATATGTAAGATATGCATTCTGATATGACAAAGGAGCCATTATGGATATTAATTACGAATTATATAAAGTATTCTACCACGTTGCTACTTCCTTAAGCTTCTCGGAAGCCAGCAAGCAGCTTTACATTTCCCAGTCTGCAGTAAGCCAGTCCATCAAGACCTTAGAAAAGAAATTGGAGCAGCCGCTTTTTATCCGGAGCACCAAGAAAGTCCAGCTTACTCCGGCAGGACAGGTTCTGTTAAAACACATTGAGCCTGCCATGAATCTCATCGCCCGCGGGGAAAACCAGCTCTTAGAATCCAATACCCTTGGATTGGGTCAGCTTCATATTGCTGCCAGCGACACTATCTGCCGTTATTTTTTAGTACCTTATTTAAAAGAATTTCATAAAAAATTTCCCAGCGTTCCCATCAAGGTTACCAATGCAACCTCTCTTGGCTGCGTTGACCTCTTAGAGCAGGGAAAAGTCGATATTGCCGTTACCAACTGCCCGAATGTACGATTAAATCAATCCTACATCCGCAAAATGGTACTGGATTTTACGGATGTATTTATTGCGAATCCATCCTACTTTAATTTAAAACAACAGGAATTAAGTTTCCGGGATTTAACAAAATATCCTCTGCTGATGCTTGATAACAAGAGTACCACCAGTGAATTCATGCACAATCTCTTCCTCTCCCATCAGTTGGAGCTGATTCCGGAAATTGAACTGAGCAGTAATGACCTTCTGATTGACCTTGCCCGTATCGGTCTTGGTATTGCCTGCATTCCGGACTATTGCTTGAAACATGAATCTAAGGATTTGTTTATCTTAAAAACTTTAGAACCTCTTCCACGAAGACAGCTTGCTGTCTCCGTAAATCCGAATCTGCCGATTCTTACTTCCACAGAAGAATTCTTAAATCTACTGCCGACATTATAAATGCTTTTCCTCCCAGAAGGCAGCCAGCTTTTCTTCCAAATTAGATAGCTGGCACACGCTCCGCTGTTCCCACTCTCTTGGGAACAGCCGCTGATAATCATTCTGCAGAAAGCGTTCATCCAAAAGTTCAATAATTCCCACATCTTCTGCAGTCCGGATAACACGTCCCGCTGCCTGAAGTACCTTATTCATTCCCGGATACCGATAGGCATAGTCGAATCCCATGCCCTCTTTTTTGTCATAATACTCTTTTAAAATTTCCCGCTCATTGCTAATCTGCGGCAGACCGGTTCCTACGATAATTGCACCAATCAACTGCTCCCTCTTTAAGTCAATTCCTTCTCCAAAGATGCCGCCCATGACACAAAATGCCACCAGTGACTCCTCTTTTTCTCCCTGAAATGCTTCTAAAAAAGCTTCTCTTTCTTCTTCCCGCATGCCGGATTCCTGACAGATGCAGGTAATTGTTTCATCCGTCCGCAGTTCAAATGCCTCATGCACTTTTTTCAGGAAAAGATAGGATGGGAAAAACACCATATAATTGCCCTTTTTCTTCTTTATTGTACGATAAATATAATCTGCAATCCTTCCGTATTCTTCCGGTGTTCTTCTGGTATATTTACTGCTGACATCATTTCCGATTAACAAAAGTCTCTTATCCTGGGAAAATGTTGTCTTTGCATAAACCGCATAATTATCCGTTTTATTCGTCAAAAGCTCCTTATAATACTGAACCGGCAGCAGCGTTGCCGAGAAGAAAATCGTAGCATTTCCCTTATCCAGACACTCCTGCAGATTAAAGGACGGATCCACGCAAAAAAGCTTTATGACAAATCTGCCCTCTTCATCATGCTGCCCGTAAATTACATAATGTTCGTCCACACGCTCATAGATATTCAAGAAATTGCGCAATTCAAAATAAAAATCAAGAACCACATCCCGCCCCGGAAACTCCGGATTCTTCTGCATATATTCTTCGATTTTTGCTGCAAGACGCATACAGGAGAAAATGAGATTCGGAATGCTTTCGTAAATCTGATAAGTTTCGCATTCTCTCTTATATTCCAACATCAGCTTATTGCATTTACCCAGTTCTTTCTCAATGGCAGAGCTTCTTGGCTTCATAATTTTCCGCACCGCAAGAATATCCTCTTTGACAAGGGCGGCACTATACATCTCCCGTCCACGTTCCACAAGATTGTGTGCCTCATCCACCAGAAAGATGTAATCACCCTTGATGCCATCTGCGAAAAAACGTTTCAGATACACATTCGGGTCAAAGACATAATTATAATCGCAGATAATATTATCCGCCCAGGTTGCCGTGTCCAGACACATTTCAAACGGGCAGACCTGATATTCTTTTGCATGTGCCAGAAAAACTTCTCTTGTCATATTATTTTCTTTCTGTAATAAATCATAAACCGCATCATTTACCCGGTCAAAATGCCCCTTTGCATAAGGGCAGCTTACAGGATTACAGTCCACTTCCTCACAAGGGCATAATTTTTCTTTCGCTGTAATCTGCACACTCTTTGCCCGATAACCCTTTTCACATAAAATGCCAAGGGTCTCTTTTGCCACATTTGCGGTAACAGTCTTGGCAGTTAAGTAAAAAATCTTATCACCTAATCCTTCTCCCACCGCTTTGATTGCCGGATATAATGTAGAAATGGTCTTGCCTACTCCGGTGGGTGCCTGAATAAACAGATTCTTTTTTCTGGCTATCGTACGGTAAACCCCGGCAGCCAACTCTTTCTGTCCCTCCCGGTACGGAAACGGAAATGCCAGTTCCTTAATGGATGCCTGCCGTTTCTTCCGCCACTCATACTGAAAATCCGCCCATTTCTTATATTTTAAAATCAAATCTGAAAACCATTCCTGCAGCTGCTGCATGCTATATTCATAAGAAAAATATTTTAAATCTCCGGTATCGAGATTTCCATATGTCATCTGAACATTGATTTTCTGTAAATCATTCTGGATTCCATATATGTACGCATAGCACTTTGCCTGTGCCAGATGTACCTTTACGGGTTCTTCCAATAAGTCAAGGCTTAAATATACGCCTTTTATCTCATCAATGGTAACTGTTTCTTCTATTATAATGCCGTCTGCCCGTCCCCAGATTCCAAGCTCATAATTTTCTTCCTCAATAATAATGTTTAAAGGAACCTCGGCATGGTAAGTGCTTCCCATCTTCTTTTGAATCTTCCGATGGAGTCTGCTGCCCGCCTGCATGGCTTCCATCGTATCAAGACTGGCTCTGCGGTTATCAATGTCTCCGGAACGCAAGATAAACTCCACCAGATTTCGTACCGATATTCTTATCTGCTCACGTTCCATTCCGCTGTCACCTCATTTCATCCCATCTTATACTTATTTCTATTTATGCTATTCACTATTTCTTCTATTTATCAATTTTTGAAAAATCTCATTTTTCTAGCAGACTTCAAAGGAATTGAAACGTATTCTCATTTCATAATAACAAAAAAATACCAGATAGAAAAGACAATATCCAAATTGTCCGCTACCCGGTATTTCTTCTTACCTTATGAACCTGTATTTTCTGGCTGCCAGAAAACCTGTGCCATCATTTAAGCAGTTGCATACTTGCTTAATACATTCTCAAAGTTCATATCATGTCCGCCATACTTAACAGTAAGCTCTCGATTCAGATCAAGACTTAATACTCCAAGAAAAGACTTTGCGTCAATTATTACTCTATTGTATGAAATATCAATGTCAAAATCACATTTTCCTGCCTCACGTACAAAGTCTCTAACCTCTTCTGTGCCAGCTAATTTGATTTTCTTTTCATTCATTTTTTTCACCATCCTCAAAAAAATAAACTGATTTACTTTTGATTCTTGAGCATTATGACACCATTTCTTTTTTTTGTCAATTTTCGCTTACCATCTTAGTATATGAATTTTATGAGCATTTTACACAATAAATTTTTCTGTTTTTCTCCATTTTGGTCTTACCAAAATTAGTTTGCCTGTCACATTTTGTCGTTTTTTATGGTACTTTAGTCACATTTACAAGTTTTTTTTTACTCAGTCAATATTTTTTATCGTTTTTCACAAATTTTTGTGTCAAAAAATAAGGTAATAAGCCTCGCATTCCTTCAAAAGTCTTCAAAAAAGCTCCAAATTCCATCATTATTCCTAAACTTCTTTCCACACATAACATTTACATAATACTTACTATTGCACTTTTTTCCGTACATTCAGCGGTTTTCCATATAAGTGGACATTTTGTGTATTATAACGTGATTGTATCACCCATTAATTTCGCCGATTGTCAATCATGCAAGTATGTTGACTCGCTTGCGCTCATTATATTACGTCTTTCGAAGATATCCAGATCCGCTTTTTCTTGAAATATACTATCTCTATAATAATAAGAAGAACGGACACTCCGATTACTGCCAGATAACCATATTTCCATTGAAATTCCGGCATTCCCGGAAAATTCATTCCATACCAGCCTGTAATTAGTGTCAATGGCAAAAAGAGAGTTGTTACAATGGTCAGAATACTCATAATCCGGTTCTGGTGAATATCAATCTGCGTCTGATACATTTCACGGATTTGCTGTAAATACTCGCGGATTGTCTCTACGTAATTATGCAGCCGCTCCACACGATTCATATAGCGTTCCCAGCCCTGTTCCTCCTCTACTAAAGACTCCCGATTCATATACATCTGCATGAAATCTCCCATATTCATCAACTGTTCATAATATGCCCGGCTCTCTGAAAGCTGCTTCCGATAACGCATAATTACTTCATTAAAATGCTCCGGTATCCTCTTAATTACAACATCCTCTACCTTCTCCAAATTTTCCTCTATCTTTTGCAGATAAAGAATATCATTGTCAATTAATGCATTGCAAATAAAGAGCAACACCATATGAAGTGTGCAGCCATCAAACATATCATTTTTAACCTTTGCCAATATTTCCTGTAATTCCTCATCTTCTTCTATTAAAAATAGTTTATTTTCAAAGAGATAAAAGCCAAAGGAAAACTCTTTTTCCTTTTTACTTCCCTGTTTTGGTACATGTATAATCCCCTGTACACATTCATGAAATGCCTCTACTTTGCTATAGCGGATAAAACGCATGCTGCTAATCAGATTCTTTCGATGCGGATAATTTCCTTCTAATTGCTGAAATTCTTCCATATTTAATAGTATTATCTGCGGTTCTGATTCCTTTTCTATATTTTTCCCATTATCCCTTGCTAAAGAAAGTTCTCCTGATGCCGCATGCAACCAATACCTGTTCATTTCTCTTACAGCTCCCTTCCTCACAATCCTGTTTTCATTCATCACATATTTTCTTCTTTGTCAGTAGACTGCCCTTTATAAAACTTCTCTTTCATTACTTTCTCTTAGATTTTAACACTCTTTGTCTATTTTATACCACTTTTCTTTTTTATACAAAATTTACTGCTAATAGCTGTTTGTGAATTCATGCTAAGTCTGCCGGTAGCTTCTTACGAATACTTGACACAACTACGAGAAACATGCTTTGCGAGTTTCTCGCTACTCGCATAACAAAGAATGTGCCTTGGCACATTCTCGCGCCTGCGGCGGTCGCTTGCGACAT
>ENA-OPCU01000788-OPCU01000788.1-human-gut-metagenome-genome-assembly--contig:-NODE-788-length-10491-cov-1.942028_pt1 | contig 10491 bp, 5 predicted proteins | sample MGYA00241255_ERZ501490 | MGnify/ENA primary metagenome ERZ501490 (study PRJEB25962, sample SAMEA2042627) | human gut metagenome | biome: human gut; feature: human-associated habitat; material: faeces... | reverse complement strand
TGCGAATACCGCCGCTGCCATGCTCCAGGCAATCAGGGAAAAGGATACCCCGGGGAAGGAGAATATCAATGCGACCAAGCCGCAGAACAGTACCGGAAAAACTAAAATACCCGGAAACCAGCGCAGTGCCTTATAAGCCCATAGCACGCGCTTCTTCACAGGTCCGGCACTTTGGATATGTGCAGCCAGCATGCAGAAGGTCATCTGCAGAACCACTTCCACGCTCAGTACAACGGAGGTATCGAGCATCAGTGCAGGATTAGCCAGCCAGTCGGCAATCTGGGTTTTGGACTGCTCGATAGCATAAGGCCACATCAGCCCTACGAACAAGGCACAGATGACGGATATTACCAACACCGACCTTAATTTACGATAAGTTTGCTTCAACATGAAGTTGAAGCAAACCAATATCATAAGTACAAAAACAACCGTTTCCATTATTCCTGTAGTTTTTTACGACGATGACGGACGAGCAACAGCAGTACGACGATAGCAAGCACTACTACCAAACCGACTATCGTATTGCTCAGTACATTGGTCTGTTCTTCTGCAGTAGAAGCCATCTCCTCTTTTTTCATCACCATCCCTTTCTTGTCATCGGATGCGGCAGCTTCACGTATCTGAACAATGTTTTTCTTATATTCCGCCGCTGCCTGCGCATCGGTTTTCGAAGCAATGAACTGCCTTAACTTGGCATTGTCGCAAACAAAGCCGGAACAGGAGGGTTTGTACTTGTTTACCAAATCGGTATGCAACTTGGCTATATCGGCCACTTGCTGCTCGCTGGCTTTCCACATTCCCTTGCGCACCGTCTCCAGCATAACAGCAGTCATCTCCTCCAAAGCTGCCGGATTCTGTTGCTCGAAATATTCATGCAAGCCCAGGCCGAACTTATCCTTTACGTACACATTATATATCTCATCCCACATTTCCTTATCGATAGCTTTGGGCTTCATCACATTCCAGCCATATGTGTTTTGTACAATCTCGGCAAATGTATTCGCAGCACCTGCTTCTCCTTTCATTTTCTCCTTGATATAGGTAGGGTTGAAGATAGTCGTACGGCTCTCCACTCCGATAGCCTCCTTGACCTCCTGCATGCGGAAGTTGTTGCGATTGCGGTAATCGCTCAGATAAGCATCCGGGTCTTTTCCCGTCACATTACGAACAGCCAGGTTGAGCCCGCCCATAAACTCGTACACGTGGTCGAGGCTCAATGCTCCCCACGTATTGCTCTGGCGAGGCTGTATAACCGCATCCGTACGTGTCAGCGCAGCTTCGAAAGCGAATTGACGGAAGGCTTCCCAGTTCTTCTCACTGCCGTAGTAAGCTCCCATATTGTTCAAATAGGTATCTGATATTTCTTTCTCACTTTCCCAACGGTCACCGCTCATCACCATACCCTGGATACCGGTTCCATAACCACCGTTCACCCCACCGAACACGCGGAATGTCGAAACCTCCCTGGCGTCTTTAGGAGTCAGGCCTTTTTCTATCAATACCCGTTCTGCTTCGACCACTCCGGCAGCAACCTGATTTTCGTACTGGTCGTCTTTTGCATGGGCAGCCATTTCAACCGCTCGGTTAATAAGGAACAGGCGGGAAGCTGCAATGTCCCTCAACTGCCCGCTCGTCTGTACTACCACATCGATACGCGGGCGTCCCAGCTCTTTCGAGGGGATGAGTTTCAAATCCGTAACACGGCCGAAAGCATCCCGCAGAGGTTCCACACCCAGCATATAGAGTATCTGGGCGATAGTGGCCCCTTCCGTCTCGATGAACTCGCCGCTCCACAGCGTATAGCTTACTTTACGGGGAATGCTATCATTGTGCCGGCGTTTATACATCTCGATTGTATTATTTGCCAACTGTATGCCTTTCTCCCATGCCGCCTCGCTCGGGGTAGCCTCTGCATTGATTCCGTAGAGGTTGCGTCCGGTAGGCAAGGTATTGGGATTTACTATCGGGTCGCCCCCCGGTGAAGGCTGGGTATATCCGCCGTTCAATGCATTCGTCATGCTGAGCAGTTCTTTTTCCGGACTTTCTATTAGTGCCTTTTTATATTCTCCGACATTTTTAATTGTGCGCTCGACTTCCATGACTGCCAAAGCAAAAGTGATTTCTTCTTTGGTATATTCTACGGAAGAAGGCATTTTATTCATTGGGGCTTTCTCTCCGCCTCCCACAGCCATCATCATCGCCATCATGCCCTGCGGCGCATTACGCGATTTTTCCATCTTCCGGGCTTTGGCAAGTTCGTCGGGCGTGATATCCGCCACACGGCAGATGAGCTCGTCCGTTCCCAAAGCCGGATTAGCCAGCAACCGAGTTACTAAAGTACGGGCAGGATTCAGATAATGCTGTGTGAACAAAGCGCGGTGTTTCACCGTTTTTTCGTCGGCGCGTTTGCGGAGTTTGTCCAGGGCAAGCAGGCTGTATGCAATCGGTTCGGTAGCCATGGCGTACACGCTGCTCTTAATGCGCGCATCTTCATAAGGAACGCCCATTGTATAAAGCTGTCCCGTTATTTTCTCCGTAGCCAGTTCCTCGGCAAAGTTCTCGATACGCAAAATCTCGTCTTCCGTATAAGGAACGGTGAGTACGCTGTCCAGTTCCAGCTCGCGGTGAATACCCAGCTTCACCGCCACTGCCTTCACAGCCAAAGAAGCACGGCGCAAATCGACTTCGCTACGCATATCTTTCCGGGATTCCTGTTCGTGCGCACCGTTAGAACAAGCACTGACAGCATTATTGTATATCTTAATTTTCTCCACAAGTTCACGATAGATACCACGGACACTGCTCTCGAGGAACGGAGGGGTGAGGTAAGACTGCAAGCCTGCATATGCCCTGCGTTTGGCTATCATACCTTCTCCCACATTTCCTATCGAATAAATATAGAAATGAGGCAAAGCGCCTACCAGCCGGTCTGACCAGTCGTTACTACTCAAAGCAACCTGCTTTTTCGGTGTAAATTCCAGACTGCCATGAGTACCGAAGTGAATCAACGCATCGGCCTTAAAACCGAACTGCGTCCACAAATAAGATGCAATATAAGTGTGAGGAGGTGCAGCATCCGTACCATGAACAATCTTAAACGCATTGTCTCCCTTTCCGGCGGCATTTTGCGGCAGCAACACCACATTCCCGAACTGTAAGCGGGCAACTCCCAGACGTCCGTCGCCGGTAGCCATATACTCACCGGGAAATTCTCCGAAGGAAGATACGACTTCCGCATATTTTTCCGGCCTGAGTACTTTCCTTACCCAACTTTCGTACTGTTCTTTGGTGATCAGTTCGGGACGCCCGTTCTTCATGAAGTTGTCGAAAGCTCCTTCCGCATACGTTCCGAACACAGCTCCCTGTGCTTGTATCATACGTTCCAGTTCTTTGGAGGATGCCGGCAAGCCGTCTACCTTATACCCTTCTTTCTTCAAATGCAGCAATAGGTTGTAAAGCGAAGGGGCAACTTCCATACCGGCAGCAGCCATTGCGTTCTGTCCCGGGCCTTTATAATAATAAATCGCCACGCGCTTTTCATTGTTGGGCTTGTTCTGCAGCTTGATATAGTTATTCACCGTCTCTACAAAAGTTTCCAAACGCTCGGGAATGGCAAAAGCATGCTGCAATCCTTCTTCATCCCTATAATGTCCGAACAAAGCGAAAGGACGGATAGCCCCGTCTATTTCGGGGGTTACGACACTTTGCGAGAGAAATCCGCCGCTCATTCCCATTTTGTCGTTCTCCCACTCTTCTACGAGCCGGTTTACATTCAGCGGAGTAAACAACGGGATATTCTGTTGTGTCAGGTAATCCACGATATAGTCTCCCATGCGCCCGTGCGCCATATTGATGACTGCCGAGGGGGATACCGAATCAATTTGGTGCCTGCCAATGAAGCCTTTCATACTCCGTACCGGATAAACGACATTACCCGTCTCCTCCAGTTTCCGGATAAGGTCTGCCGGTTCGCCCATCATACCAGTGATTATGATACGGGGAGCTCCCTCTTGCAACAGCCCGTTTTCCTGCAGGAAAGCATTGTATCCGGCTATCGTATTGAAACCGAGTTCTTCATCATCCGGCTTCTTCGGGTCGGCATGATATATCATATCATTGGAGCGTTCTGTTACAGCTTCAGGTTCGTCTACCGAAATAAGCTTACCGTCGATATGCTTACGTACATAATTCAGCATGCTACGGTAGTTACGGCGCCCGCCATTCCCCAGATAACTTCTCAAAGTGTCGGCCTGGATAGAGTCCAGCGAAATTATCTCATTGGCAGGATTGGTGGCGGAAGTGGTCAGAATGGGCAAGCCGCCGTCAGCAGCCTTCTGTATCTGCGCACGCTGTTCTTCCGTTATTCTCATCCCCATGGCATTGATAAATACCATGTCGTAGGAAGTCAGTTTATCCAGTTCGTCGGTACTGACTTCTGCTATCTTTATAAACGAATTATCATTAGCCTTGGATATTTGTCCGAGACTGATAACTTGATAATTGACAAATGCTACTCTTGTAGAACTGAACCATAAGTTCCAGATACCTATAAGCAGCAACACGAGGACGGCCGCACAGCCGCTCCCCAATAGTTGTTTTTTCTTCATATCGATATTTTAATATTTATAACCCGAACATATCTGCAATATTAAGATTTACGGTTCCTATTACACTGATTCCTTTTTGCGGAACCTGCAGGGAACTATCGGCAGCCTTGTCTTTATAATTGAACAGGTTATCGATACCCAGATTGAGGGATATGCCTTTCGGAAGGGTAACTCCGGTATTCAACGAACACATCGTACGTGCATCGTAAGTGGTTATTTCATACGCATAAGTACCGTCATCATTTTGGTTTCTTGTATAAGTATCGAACTTTGCCCCCCACTGCCCGTTCAGCGAACAGTTAAAACCTATCTTTCCGAACTTATGCGAATACATTGCATTGAAAGTTGCCGTATGCGGGCGCACCAAAGAAGTATTCCGTCCGTCAACCTCTTCATAATCGTTCGTATAAGCATAAGAACCAGTCAATATCAGCCCGAAACCAAAACGGTAGCGCAAAATTGTCTCCAAGGCCGTAGTTTTGGCGTTATCGGCATTTACATATTGCATGTCGCTCGAACCGTCGCCCAATGACATATAGGCTATCTTGTTCCTGAAACGGTTGTGGGCAAAAGAAACCGACATGTTCAGCCCTCCCTTGGTAAACTCGCCGGACAGAGAGACTTGATTGCTGGTTTCCGGTTTCAAATCCGGATTACCGTACAGCATGAACCAACCCATACCACCCATATCGTATGCCTGGTAGAGTTCTTTCAGAGAAGGCGAACGGAATCCTTGTGCATAACCGGCACGGAAAGAGACATGGTCGCAAAAATGCCACAGTAAAGAAACTTTTGGAGTGACATGCCAATGATATTTTTCATGATAGTCGGCACGTACTCCCGCCACGATATTCAGCTCATCGAGGATATCCCAGTCTTCCTGCGCATAGAAAGCGTACAACTGGTTGTTAACATGGGAGCTGTCTTCCAGCATATAATGTTTCAGGTACTCAAAGTCACCTTCGAACCCGACACTGACAGTATGCTTGCCGAATGTTCCGGTATAATCGATACGCGGTGTCTGCTTGATATTACAGTAATCCGTAGTTTTCTTTCCGGATAAGAAATAGTCCTGGTTCTTCTGATAATTATCATAAATATATCCTATTACAAGTTGCTGTTTTTCTCCGGGAAGATATGTTACCTTACCGTTCAAGGTATAATCAAGGAATATGTCCTGGTACATCTTGCCCACACGCTTGTCTCGTTTATTGCGGTAAAACGAACCTTTCAAATCCGCATTTAGCTTTTCATTGCAGGTATAGCCTATTTTCTGCAAAAAATCCCAAATGTTGTATCCGTAGACCGTGGTGGAACCGGCATCTGCCTGCTTCTCTGCCGAAGAACCGTCACTTCCTTCCGTTACGGTGGTCTTACCTACCTCATCACCTATCTCATAAGTATCTTTTGTACGATAGGTAAGGCTGGTATAAGAAGTAAGACGATTTTTCTTCACACCGGTAGAAGCTGTATATTTCTGTCCGTTGGAACCGGCATAACGTGCATTCAAATTTCCGCTAAAGGGACGATTGGCGGTCTTTGTAATGATATTGATGACTCCACCCAATGCATTGGAACCATAGATTGTGGACTGGGCTCCCTTAATGACTTCTATACGTTCGATATCGTCTACATTGAAACGGGTAAAATCAACATTATGGTCGGCTCCTTCCCCACTTACGCGTTCGCCGTCTATCAAAAACAGCATATACTCTCCATCCATGCCTTGATAAGATATCTCAGGCATCTGACTCATGGAATTATACCCAATCTGCAAACCCGGCAGTTCGTATTGCAGCAAAGTTTCGACATTCATCGGATTGAGTGCCTGAATCTCCTTTTGAGATATTACACGCGTCAGTACAGGTACCTCTTTCAACGGTTTTGCAACAAACGAACCGGTTACCACTACATCATTCAGTTGATTAGAAGAAGGAACCAATCGGATATGCAGTCGCGGCGGACGTACAGCCGGAACCGCTTTTATTTCCTGAGATTCGTATCCTATGAATGAAACCAACAGCGTATATTCTTTCGCATTTTCCAAACGGATAACAAATTCACCGTCGCTATCCGTACCTGCTCCGAAAGTAGTTCCCAGCACCCTAACCGTAGCTCCAGGCATTGGCTGCCCGTTTTCATCTACAACACCTCCCAATATGGAATAGCGATAACGGTTGCTATCCCTTTCGTCCACTTCCTCCGCAAAGACAGTGGGCACTGCCGCTGCCAGCAAAAAAAGTAAGGAACAAAGAACCCGTCTCATTCTTATTTAATCGGGATAAATTCGTAATTGAATGTAACAAAACCGCTCTTATTCGTTTCAGAGTTTCCCGCAACTGTAAATTGAAGCTTCGCCCAACTACCGTCCTTACACTTCAAAACTATCACATGCATTGTCGGTTCATAAATAGTAGGAGGCATACTACCTGTCTCCGTCTTTTTCACCCAACTGCACAACACTTTGTTCACAGTTGCAGTCTTGGCGTAACCGACGTTGCCTTGCATCATTTTGCTCATATCGGTGATGATGGCATATTCTTTATCCTCGTTTGTTATGTTTTCATCCGCTTTATAGTCTCCTTCAGGCAACTCCGTAATTTCATTCATATTTGTTTTCTCCGTATCGAAAACCATGCCACCGTTTGTTTTTATCTCATAACGGTGTATGGCGATATGCCATTCGATACCGATAGTTTCCTTCGCTTTTGGCTCGCTTACCGAACCATCCGTATAAATCCATTCGCTTGTATCCGGATGTATTTCCGTTTCTCCGGTTTTCAGATTTACATAAGTCCATTTATCATAGGCAGATACATCCAGATTCGTTTTCGTACCTCCAACTCCGTCTCCCCATTGACTACCCTTATTATCGTCATCACTGCATGCTGCTCCTAATAAACCGATGGCCGCCATGACCAATACATCTTTAATTTTCATTTTAGCTTATTCCTTTTTAGCGTTAATAAATTAATTTTCACGCTGCAAAGTTAGATCGCACAGGTAGCTGGCACAATACCGATAAATAACTATATTAAAAACAATAATACCCACAAATAGTGAAAAAGTGCTGCCTGCACCTTCACAGGCGCAGGCAGCACAAACCACAAATACAAATACAACTAAACAAAGTTTTTCCTTAGATAATTCCCTGACCCATCATGGCATGAGCCACCTTCATGAAGCCGGCGATATTCGCTCCCTTCACGTAGTTGATGTAGCCATCAGGTTCTGTCCCATATTTTACGCATTGAGCATGAATTCCGTGCATGATGGCGTGGAGTTTTTCATCCACTTCGGCTGCACTCCAGCTGAGGTGCATGGCGTTCTGCGACATTTCCAGTCCGCTGGTAGCCACACCACCTGCATTGACAGCCTTACCCGGTGCATACATAATCTTATTTTCAATAAAAAGGTCGATAGCTTCGGGCGTACATCCCATATTGGAGATTTCACCCACACAAGTCACCTTATTATCAATCAGATGCTGTGCATCTTCCCCATTCAACTCATTCTGCGTTGCACAAGGCAAAGCAATATCGGCTTTCACCTCCCACGGACGTTTGCCGGGAACGAAAGTAGAGCCGGGGAATTCATCGGCATACGGAGCTACGATATCATTGCCCGATGCACGGAGTTCCAACATATAATCTATCTTCTTGCCACTGATGCCGTTCGGGTCATAGATATAACCGTCGGGACCGGAAATCGTAATAACCTTAGCACCCAACTGGGTAGCCTTGGTAGCTGCACCCCAAGCCACATTTCCGAAACCGGAGATAGCAACCGTCTTACCCTTGATATCTATACCTTTGGTTTCCAGCATCTGGTTTACAAAATACAATCCACCGAAACCGGTTGCTTCGGGACGTATCAATGAACCGCCGAATTCCAGACCTTTACCTGTGAAAGTTCCTGTAAATTCGCGTGTCAGTTTCTTATACATACCGAACATATAGCCCACTTCACGACCACCTACACCAATATCACCGGCGGGTACGTCCATATCCGGACCGAGGTGACGCCACAATTCCAACATGAAAGCCTGACAGAAACGCATCACTTCCGCATCGCTCTTACCGCGCGGAGAGAAATCGGAACCGCCCTTGCCGCCGCCGATGGGCAGACCGGTCAGGCTGTTCTTCAAAATCTGCTCAAAGCCAAGGAACTTCAAAATCGACTGGTTGACGCTGGGATGCAGGCGCAGACCGCCCTTGTACGGACCAATCGCGCTGTTGAACTGCACACGGTAGCCGCGGTTGACCTGCACCTTGCCCTGATCATCGATCCACGGCACACGGAAGGTGATGATGCGCTCCGGCTCCACGAAGCGTTCGAGCAGTCCCGCCGCTTCATACTTCTCTTCGTTCCGTTCGATAACGGGCTTAAGGGTCGTCAAAATTTCGGTCGCTGCCTGAATGAATTCCGGCTCGTGGGCATAGCGAACCTTCAAATCGTCAAGAACGCGCTGGCAATAATTCGCCATGATGCAGGACTCCTTTCAAATCATAAACATGCTGATTTATCGGCGCAGAACCCGCCGATGCGGAGTCCCGACGCCCTTGTCGAGAGGCGATACTTTCGCCTTTCACGTTTTTCATCATACACCATGCAGGCGCATCTGACAAGGGCTTTTGCTGCACTAATTATGTTTTTCTGGATGACAGCGGCGGCGATTTTGCATTTTCGCCGTTTTTTTTGCCCCTTGACAGGAAAAAACGGGTGTGATACCATGTGTTCATGCAAGAAAAACGCGGAGGTGAACGTCCGCGAATGAAGGAGGTATCCACTTTTCATGAACACACAGGTTTTGCAAGGACTGCTCGTGCCCTTTCTCGGCACAACGCTGGGCGCTGCGCTGGTTTTCTTCCTCAAACGCGACTTGCCGGAGAAGGTGCAGAAGGGTTTGAGCGGCTTCGCGGCGGGCGTGATGGTTGCGGCAAGCATATGGAGTCTGCTGATTCCGGCGCTGGAAGGCGCGGCGGACTTGGGCGCGTGGTCGTTCCTGCCCGCGACGGTCGGGTTCTGGCTGGGCATCCTGTTCCTGCTGCTGCTCGACCGCCTCGTCCCCCACGTCCACCTGGACGGCGAACAGGAGGGGCTGCGCGCGTCGCTCCCCCGGTCGATGATGGTCGCGCTCGCCGTCGCGCTGCATAATCTGCCAGAGGGCATGGCGGTCGGCGTGGTCTACGCGGGCAGTATGCAGCCGGAGCAGGTCGGCAGCGTATCTTTCGCCAGCGCGTTCGCCCTTGCCGTCGGCATCGCCCTGCAAAACGTGCCCGAAGGCGCAATTGTCGCCATGCCCCTGCGTCAGGCGGGCATGAGCCGCGTAAAGGCGTTCACGCTGGGGATGCTTTCCGGCGCGGTTGAGCCGCTGGGCGCGCTGCTGACCATCGGGCTGGCGGCGGTTTTCGCCCCGATGATGCCCGTGATGCTGTCCTTCGCCGCGGGCGCGATGCTCTACGTCGTCGTCGAGGAGCTTGTGCCGGAGATGGCGCAGGGCACGCACACCAATGTCGGCACGGTGCTGTTCGCCGTCGGATTTTCGCTGATGATGGCGATGGATTACATCCTATAAAGGAGAACTAACATGAAACGAATTTTGCCGCTTCTGCTGATTTTGCTGCTGATTTTAACGGGCTGTTCCGCCAAGAATGCGGACTCCCCCGCCGCCGACGCGCCGACGGACACGCCCCTGACCGGCACATCCTACGTCCAAATCGACGTGAAGGACTACGGCACGATTGTCGCGGAGCTGTACGCCGACACCGCACCCATCACCGTCGCGAACTTCCTTTCCCTCGTGGACAGCGGCTTCTACGACGGCTTGACCTTCCACCGCATCATTTCCGGCTTCATGATTCAGGGCGGCGACCCCAAAGGC
>ENA-OPCU01000776-OPCU01000776.1-human-gut-metagenome-genome-assembly--contig:-NODE-776-length-10585-cov-1.779677_pt1 | contig 10585 bp, 6 predicted proteins | sample MGYA00241255_ERZ501490 | MGnify/ENA primary metagenome ERZ501490 (study PRJEB25962, sample SAMEA2042627) | human gut metagenome | biome: human gut; feature: human-associated habitat; material: faeces... | reverse complement strand
AATCTCCAATTCGTCCTCCTTCCTGTAAACCACCTTGCCAAGTATGTTTACCCAGTTTAGCATCCCAAATGTACTCACCACCAATCCGATTATTTTCAACCCCATTATCTGGCAGCTTCAATATTTTATTGGTCACCTTCGAGGCATTAAAACCTAATGACCATTGAATAGAACTGGATACCGGTAATATTCTTGCATTCATTTCCAACTCAATACCTCTATTTTGTAAACGCCCTAAATTAGTGAAAATAGAGCCAAAGCCTGTAGAATGAGGTAAAGTGCGATTTGTCAGCAAATTATCTGTGGTACGATTGAAATAATCAAAGATAAAGTTTAACCGATTATTAAAAAAGGAAATATCAGTACCGATATCAAATGTCTTAGACTCCTCCCAACTCAAGTCTTGATTTGCCATAGTTCCCATAGTGATACCTGCATTACCTAAATATTTAGATCCTACACTATAACTACCTTGAGCCGTATAATCCCCCAAGCCTGAAATATTACCATTTACTCCATAGCTGGCACGCAATTTCAGACGCATTAGATTCTCAGGCATAAATGACCAGAACTTTTCTTTATCCACATGCCACCCTAATGACACGCCAGGAAAAAATCCCCATTTGTTGTTCGTACCCAAATTGGAAGCACCGTCATATCTTGCAGATACAGAAATCAAATATTTATCCTTATAATCATACCCTATACGAGCAAAAATACCTTGCATAGATCGCTCTGTAATAGAACTACTCACACTTACAGGAACACTTGAGGCATTCAAAGTAGGAATCAAATCAGTAGAAGCACCTCTACCAGCAGCTGCTAAACGGGCCTCTTTCCTAAAATAATAAGCATAACCAGCTGTTACATTCAAATTGTGTTTTTCATTGAAAGATTTAACATAGTTGAATACAGCATCTGCCTGATATTGCCGCCATTTGTAAGTATCAGCATTTGCATTTCTTGTAGTTATATAATCTCTCGGTCCATTCCAAAAAGCATCCCAAAAAGTATAGTTATTACTGTTCACTTCAAATAAAGAAAGAGCTGGTTTGAAAGACAATCCTGGCAATATAGTCCAATCTGCATCTACTCCTATTGATAAATTCTGATAGTCATACTCTCTTTGTGCCTTGTTCATATGATATACAGCATTTCCCAGATACTGGGCAGCTCCTGGAGCCAGACTACCATCTTCAAATCTGAATTTAGTGGTAGGTGAGGCAGCCGGTGAACGATAGAATGTTGCATCTGCAGCTAATGGAGAACCATACGTAAACGAGTTTGAATAAGTAGTTCTAGCTGAAATTTTCAAATTATCCCGTGCTTGCAAAGAACCATTCAAACTAAAATTATACCGTTTATATGAAGTTGTAATAACAGTTCCTTCATTAGTCATATACCCTAATCCCATATTAAAGGTAGCCTTTTCCGTTCCACCTGAAACTTCAATATGGTGATTATGAGAAAAACCAGTACGATAAATTTTATCCTGAAAATCAGTATCTGAGTATAACAATGTCTTACTCGGATCTACTGGATCTGGCATTGATTTCCACCCTTGATCTAATTTATAGCGATTCTCATCAGTCAAGTATTGAGTAGAGAAGGCAGTATTATTAGTCAGATCATTTCCTGTTCCATAACCTAAATGTCCTATCAATCTTTGTTCGGTAGCTTTTCCAAATTTCGCTGGTGAAATCATACCTTTCCTCATAAGGGTCAAAAATTCTTCAGCATTGGCAAATTCATATTTTTTACCAATATCAGAAATTGTCAGATTATATCTATATTCAACTCTGGTTTTACCGGCCTTCCCCTTTTTAGTAGTAACAATTACAACACCATTTGAACCTTGGGCTCCATAAATAGAAGTAGCAGCAGCATCTTTCAGAATTTGGATGGATTCAATATCTTCCGAAGCTATATGAACCATATTCGCCCTCATAACACCATCAATAATATATAGTGGAGTAGCACCATTAGGATTATTAATGGAAGTACCACCACGGACTATAATACGAGGTTCTGCACCTGGTTGCCCTGAAATACTTTGCACACGTACACCAGACACTGTACCTTGTAAGGCTGAAGCTGCATTTGCATAGGGTACATTCTTCAAAGCCTCTTTATCAAGCTTGGTCACAGATGTCGTAATCTTCTCACGAGACTGAGAACCATACCCAATGACTACAACTTCCTCCATTTGGGTGGCATCCTCTACCATCACTATTTTATAGTTACTCTTATTGGCAGATACCTCTTGAGTTTTCATTCCCAAATAAGAAAATAACAAGGCACGACTATCAACTGGAATACTAAAACTAAAATTTCCATCCAAATCAGTAACAACACCTAATGAAGTTCCTTTAACTTGTACAGCTACCCCCACCAATGGTTGTCCATATTCATCCATCACATTTCCTTTTACTGTTTTCTTTTCTGATTGATTAGTGGATAATACAGACGGAGTATCTTCCGATGCATATACACTTCCCACACTCAAAACAGTAAAAAGGAAAATATAAAATGCCCAATGTAATATCCTGCTATTAGATTTAATGTCTATTGTTTTCATTTTTTTTGATTATTTGTGTTTCAAACTATTATTAGATTCACCACTGTATAATTACTTTCTTCTTATTTCCATTATTCCTCCTTTCTCTATCAATTAACAAAATCTGTTTCTATGTCAGAAACAAAGCACTTTTTCACATCAATCTTCCCATATTTCACCTCAATGAAAGGTTTACCATCTTTTAGACCAACATTACCAAAACCTGTTTCCGTCGACAAAAAAGACGTAAAATCATCACCTATCCTTGAATCAATATATAAAGTAGAATCCACTGCATCATACTGTATTCCAGTCAAAGCTTGGAGCATAGCATAACTAGACATTGCACGGGCATACCATGCCCCACATTCATATTCATTAAATGGGTTACGTACTCTTCCATCATACCGATCACGACAAGTACGGACAATATCAAGTCCTTTCTCAACCTCACCTTCAAACATCAAATGAGAAGCCACTTGATATTCAATACCTGTCCATACCTCATTGGAGTAAACAAAAGGAAGTTGTAACTTTCCTCCTTTGGGCCATGAACATAATAATAAGCCTCCTTCATCACCTAAAGCAAAAGTCGAGCGCTGAGGATTTACATGTTTTCTGAGATTCCTCTTTAAATTATATTTATGAACAGACAATAAATGACTTAATATTTTCTTTCTATCTATAGCCTCGTCCAGTCCACAGACCAAAGAAAGCCATGCTCCTACTACTCCATCAGATAAACAGCCTTTTCCGTATTGATATTTCGGCCCTTCCTTTTCCAATAAATCCAAACCCTCTTTCGAATAATTAGAATTGACAGACTGTACTTTCGTCGGATCAGAAGCCTGCAACTCCTTCCAACGAATATTTTGAATAAAATATTCACCGTCGTACAATTGATTTTCCATGTAGTCAATACTCTTATCTAGCAACTCTCTATATTCTGTCATATCTTTCTCCAAATGTTCACCCATAGCAACAAATGCTTGTAATGCGCCAGTATAGTAACTATTAATCATACCACTAGGCCCCCAAAATTCAATGTCATAAGTATTATGATGAGGTTCCTCTATAACACCTTTCCTTTTAGGATCCCACGTATTAATGCAATAATCAAGACTATTCTGTACGTATGAATAAATCAACTTCAACCATTCGTCATTACCATATATATGCCAATCACGGTATACTTTCATAATACCACCTAACTGCCCATCAGCTGCTGCATGAAAATTATGTCTGATGGGTCGGATAGGAAGTGCAGAGCGAAATGCTTGGTGCCCATTCTTAGCTTGACTAACAAAAAATTCCGTTTCCCTCAGTGTTCTTTCCATTTTAGGAAACAAATGAGGTATAGCTTGAGCATAATTCCAAACATGTGTACAAGAACCATAGCAAGAGCCATATTCATTACCGCAACCTTCCCAATTCCACATCCGACCATCGTATTGCCGAAAAATCGTAGGTGATTTTAATATAGTAAGATTAGCAGCAACAGCTTCAACAACTTCAGCAGGCAAAGTTGTAGCATAAAATGCATCAGTAAACAGCTCTGTTTTTTCTTTCAACGTATTATAATTTTTCATCCAATAGTCTGCGACTTCCTCTATATTTGCAAATCTACTGCTATACCAGGGACGGTATTTATCGGACAACTGAATGGAAGTATCAATATAGCCTGCGGGCTCTCCTCTTTCATTAACTACAGGTACGATAGGTACATCTACATCATCAATCGGTTCCAATCCCTCACGAACTAATGAGAAAGGAACGTACCATGCCATATATAAACGGATTGTCTTTGACTCTCCCGGTTGCAATCTAAACGGTACATACAAGGAAGCTCCGGGAGCATCCGCCATATTAGCAGGATTTTCTTTAATTACCCCACTGCTCATCTCATTCCAGCACATCGTGAATGAGTCAAAAGACCATCCTCTAAACCAACAATAATTAACCTTAGTTTCCGGTTCATCTGTAAAGATTGCAAAATCAGCCTGATGAAACGGCTGCGTTTCTGTTCCTTTCTGTGATATTATAAAACCATTTTCAATTGGCCTAATAGATGCTCCTCCATTACGAATATCTACAAAGTTCTTTGAATTATAAGAAAATATGGCTTCTACTTCTTTAGCATATTTATTTTTAAACGTATATTCAAAACCAGCAACTGGAAGCCCTGAGTTATTTTCATCTGTAGGAATAAATGGATTCCAAACCTTCATTGTCACGTCCATCTTCAGTTCATCGTCACTCATTCTCAATTTGGCAAAAGGGAATTTTACTTCAAAATCACAATCTTTAAATCGAGGTAATCCCCACGTGCCGCCGTATCCTTTTGTTGACTGTGGTTGGCCAAATTTTTTCCAATCCGGTACTTGTCCTTCCACAACAATACTACCATTATCTACCCCTTTCAAATATAATCCGGCAAACATTGTCGGTTCATTCAACATCTCAGTTTTATGCCTAATATTCATATTAGAAATTGCACCACTACCTTCTACACAAAACATTCCCGTCCCCAATCCCCCAATAGGGAAAGCAATCCTGCTCGTATACTCTCCCGTATATTTTTCATTATAATCACGTACTTCTTCCATACTGGAGCAAGAAGCCCATAAACACAAGCAGATACATAGACCTAAAAAATAAAATCCATTTTTCATATATCATTTTTTTAATGATTTATTCCTTCAACATTCTCTATTTTTTCTCCATTTCTGTTCAATCTCCTCCAATGATAACCCTTTTGTCTCCGGCAAGAATAAATACCCCCATACCAAACCCAACACGGCAATAAATCCATAAAGAAAAAATGCACCTGCCGGATTCTCAGAAGTCGTTTGTCCAACAACAATTTCGGTACCTGGTATAGAAAAAAAATCTATAATCTTAAAGAAAGTAAAGGAGACAATGCAATTAAATATCCATACAGCCAATGAACCTATCGAAGTCCCCAATCCCCGTACTTTCTGCGGAAATATCTCGGAAATGACCAACCATCCCAAAGGTCCAATACTAATTGCAAAAAATGCAACATATCCAAACATAAAAATGACCATTAACCACCTTCCGATTTCGCCCAACTGATTAGCATAAATAAAACAAGCACTAAGGCACAAAACAGAAAAGGCAATTCCTGACAGACCAATAAAATACAACTTTCGTCGTCCGATTCTATCCACTAAATAAAGAGAAATCACTGTAAATACAACATTTACAATTCCAATACCTACAGAAGCCCAAATAGCAGAGAGTGTACTTTCAAATCCTGCCATCAGGAAAATCTTCGGACTATAATAAATAACTGTGTTAATACCTACAAACTGTTGAAAAAACATAATACAAACAGCAATCATTAGAGGAGTTCTCAACCAAGGCTGCATCAAATATCGCCATCCTACCGCACTATTCCTATCTTTCTCTATTTCCACCTCCATTTGTCCAATTAAATCATTTACTGTATTTTCCGGTTCTATTTTCTGCAACACTTTCCTACATTCTTTCAACCGTCCTTTACTCAACAGCCACCGAGGTGTTTCAGGCACAAAACACATACCTACCAGTAATACCAAAGCCGGTACGACACCTGCCCAAAACATCCATCTCCAACAATCCAACTTGTTTTCATCAGCCCAAAAGGTATCTGACATGTATGAAAGTAAAATACCTATTGTAACCATTAACTGAAACATTGAAACCAGACGTCCCCTGGATTTAGCTGGAGCAATTTCTGCTATATACAATGGAACAGTAAATGATGCCACACCTATAGCTATACCAAGAAACAGACGAGAAAAAACCAAGCTCGTCAAATCCGTTGCCAGTCCTGACCATAACGCTCCCACTGCAAATATCACAGCAGAAACCAATATGATTTTTCTTCATATCATTCCAGTTTGCTGTGTAACGCCCACAACATACAGCCCCCAACATAGCTCCCAACAAACCAGCCGCCGTAATCCATTCAACATCATTATTATCTATTCCCCAATCTGACTGAAGAAATGGAATCGCTCCTGAAATTACCCCAGTATCAAAGCCGAAAAGCAATCCTCCTGTTGCTACAACTGTAGCTATTAAAAATATTATATGTCTGTTTTTCATATTAAACTTATATTTTAGGGTTCAAAACTTATCCAAACTTCCTTTTTCACTGACGGATTCGGAACATATAAGAAAGTATCCGGAGCATCTTCAAAAATTTTATAAATGGATTTACCTTTCCCAATACCTAAATCATGATACTCTCTTGGAGCCTTTCTTACCAGTTCCGAATGATAGTTTGTATTTCTGATCCACTTCAATCCATCACCCTCAAAAACAGGATACCATGCAATACCTTTATGACGACGAATCTCAGCATATTCAAAACCATATTCACGGTCACACCATGCACCAAACACAAGAGATTCATCTGCATTCGTACTAATGGTAGCATGTACCCAATATGGAGGGACCACCACCACATCGCCAGGCTGTGCATAAACAGCATAACACCTCCCCGGTTCATCTGTAGCCGACTCTTGCATGTAAATGACCGCCTCTCCATTCCATATCTCATAAACCTCTGGAGTGGACCATTGACTAAAAGGTGAGACCTTATGAATATGTCCCTGACTGCGAATGGGTTCCATTCCCAAACTTCCTTTGGCATAAGCCACTACTCCAAAAAGCAAATGCTGTTTTTGCAAAAGCGCTTTATGAACAGTCTTACCCACATCCATAGCTATAGAATAGACAATATCCGGTCCTTCACATTTCGGATCCAACAAACTAGACCGGATATCATCCAACCACCGGTTTTCTACTGTCGGGCCAAAAACGTCCTTACCATAAATAAAACCTAACGGATTTTCTGTTATCCCTATATCAATCCCCTTATCAAAATTATCTTTATGCATGATGTCTTACAAAAGCTTTAATTGTTCCACATTCCATTCCTTCAGACTCCCCATAAGGTTTTATTGTATATTCCTTTATGGCAGCAGGAATAATAAAAGTTTCCGCATAATGGACAACAAACGGAGAAAATTGTCCTATAGGACTTTCCACTATCACCGAACGTCCCTCAATCAGATTCAGAACATTAACACCCGACTCATTCTTATGCAAAACTTTGTCCGTGAACCAATGTCTTCTTGTTTCTATAAATTCCCATTCATGAAGTCCCGTCTTTTCTTCACGCCAAGAATCTCCTTCACCAATAACAGAGACCTTGTTTATCAGTTCTTCTTTCACCCAAGACTCCGTTCTATTCCATTGTATCACATTAGCCCCATGAGCTATATTAATCGGACGCGGTCTGCCATCCAGTCCCATCCGTCCCCAATCCCACAACTTAAATGTAAAGATGTATGGGGTTGCACTAATCTCAAGTACCATGCTATTCCTTCCCGAACAATGTACCGTACCAGCCGGAATTAAAAAATGATCATGCTTCTTTGCCGGATAAATACCTACATACTTCTCCACTTCAAATTCACCAGTCCTTTGCGATTTTTCCAATTCATCAAGCATCTCCTCCGGTTTAATATTATCCTTCAAACCCAAATATACAGTTGCCCCCTCCTTAGCATCCAAAATATAGTAGCTCTCATCCTGCGTATAATGCATCCCAAATTTCTGTTGTATATATTCAGTCAAAGGATGAACTTGTAAGCTTAGATTGCCGCCTTCTATCGTATCAAGAAAGTCAAACCGTATTGGAAACTCATCACCAAACCTGCCATACACAGCATCACCCAATAACTGTCGGGGATAAGCAAAAATCAAATCAATTGACGGTATTTCCACTTTCTCATCCCCAAAGGCCAACAACAGACTGTTTTCTTCAGGTACACAGTCAAAACACCAAGCATAATTAGGCATCGTCCGTTCTAAATCGCAAACATCTTTCATCCACTGTCCTCCCCAAGGCCCCGGATCAAAAAAGGGAACTACACGAAACGGACCATTTACCGCTTTCTCCAATCCCTCAAACATCGCTTTGCCTGTAATCATCTTAGGATGATTGCGCCGGTTCGTATCCAAAACATAATCCACCTTTGCCATCAGCATCTTTTTGTGCCTATCGCATATTCTCCAATCTACGAAAAAAGCTCTTTTATACTGCAAGGAGGTTCGTTCTTCTTTATTGTTGACACCTATATTTGATATTTCATTTTTACGGAATCTGGACTGTATCTCCCATCTTGCCATATCGGCATAAATCAACAAATCAGGATGTTCACAAAGATAGGCCGCACCAACCCCATAGACTATTACAATACCAGACTGCAAATCTTCTATCTGTTGCCGGATACCAGTAACTTTATCGAAATCAAAAAAACATTCCATTGTATACCGGGTCAGATAGCCGAATAATTCATCATCGGTAATATCAGGATAGAAAAAATCATTGATTTTCTCTTCCGGCAACATCGCACTATCTGTATGAACAAATAAAGCATTATTGAACCTACCGGCAAAAGCATTACGTATATCATTCTCAAACACTCCTTGATAGCACTCAATCACAACCACTTTCAACGGCTTCTCCAGTACCTTCAAACGTTCACTGATACTATCGGTAATGGCAAACCAACCGGAAATACAGTCATCCGAATTATAGGACACCTGCACAAAAGGATATTTATCGTAATTAGCAGAATACTTCATCTTTTATCTTTTTTCTTAAACAATATTCCAAACCATACAAAGCTGCATAATCTCCCAAGCTAGAAACTACCACAGATACTTTTGCACTCGGAGTCCAGGCAAACTTTGACACCCGTTCCTCGATATAAGGCACTATCACTTTATGGCTATTCATGATTCCCCCTCCAAGTATCACCACTTCAGGATCATAAGCATGAATAAAATTTATAACAGCAGCTCCCCATATTTCAATGCATTCATTTCGTACCAATAACGCGTCTCTATTTCCTTGTTCCGCCAATTGGAAGATTTCTTTAAAATCATAATTCTGAGATGACATTTTAAACGAAGGAGACAGGCAAGCATGATCCTTTATAATTTTATGAAGGAAGAATGAAGAGGACAAAGCCTCCACACACCCCTTGTTTCCACAAGAGCATAACCTTCCTTTGTAGTCTACTACAAAATGGCCACCCAACGAACCTGCTTGAAAGTGCTTTCCATACATTACCTCACCATTCATAATGACTCCCGATCCTATGCCCGTACCAATAGTCATCATAACAACGCTATCATATCCTCTGCCGCTCCCATATTGCCATTCTCCAATTGCTGCAAGCCGTGCGTCATTATCAATGTAAAAGGGGGCTCCCCAATGTTCATCCGCCCATCTATCCAAATCAAGCTCCACTCCATCATCATATTTTTCATTCGTAGATATAATAATGCTTTTTTTATTATTTACTAGCCCTGGAAAAGCTATACCCACTCCAAAGAGGCGCTTCACACCATTTGAATTTAGCAGGAAATCAATTGCATTTTCAATCTCCGGCAAACTTGCTGTCATATCCAAATCTTGACGAGAAGGCATTTTTACATAGTCTACCAGTTCTCCATTGCGTAAGAGACCGACTTTTGTAATGGTTCCTCCCAAATCTACAGCTATGATATACTTCATATTCATATTTCTATCAATTGGGGATTGCCATTCACACACTGTAAAGATGCAGAAAACCCGTTCTCCAAAATCACTTGATAATCATGTCCTGCGTCCGAAGGCCAACAAGCAGCGAATGACAGAACAGAATATCCTATATTTGCCACACGATGGGCCACCCCTCCAGGTATATAATGAAGACTACCCGGAAACATCCGCTCACTCCAAACCCTTCGGTTCTGATCCATCATAATCAATCTGCCTTCACCTTCCACTCCCCAATAGTACTCCCCACGATTCATATTGGCATGAAAATGTCCTTTGGTCATGAAATACTCATCACCAACCTTACCTGGATAAATTCTCGTGATTCCGAAATAGAGTCCCCCTGGCGTTCCTTCTTCAACCGGCAGATGACAAGTCACCTCATACAATAAAGTATCAGG
>ENA-OPCU01000754-OPCU01000754.1-human-gut-metagenome-genome-assembly--contig:-NODE-754-length-10807-cov-3.523903_pt1 | contig 10807 bp, 9 predicted proteins | sample MGYA00241255_ERZ501490 | MGnify/ENA primary metagenome ERZ501490 (study PRJEB25962, sample SAMEA2042627) | human gut metagenome | biome: human gut; feature: human-associated habitat; material: faeces... | reverse complement strand
CTCCTGCCTCCACTCTGTTGAGTATCTCCATCTCATCCCTTGCGCTTGGATATGTCACAGTCTCCTTGAGAAGGAATCTGTCAAGCTGTGCCTCTGACAGCACATACGTACCCTCAGATTCGATCGGATTCTGGGTCGCTATTACCACGAACACCTCCGGCAGCTTATATGTCTTTCCTCCTATACTGACTTCTCTCTCCTGCATCGCCTCCAGCATGGCACTCTGTGTCTTCGCACTGGACCTGTTTATCTCATCGAGTAGTACAAAGTTCGAATAAACCGGACCTATCTTATCCTCAAATGTATTGGTCGCCATGTTGTACATCTGGGTTCCAATTATGTCGCTCGGTATAAGATCCGGTGTACACTGGATCCTTGAAAATGATCCATTAACCGCCTCTGTCATAACCCTGGCAGCAGTGGTCTTGGCAAGTCCTGGAACGGATTCCAGAAGCACATGACCGTTTGTCATCATTGCAACCAGAAGTGAATATCCCAGATAAGGCTGTCCCACAACCTTACTGTTATAGTAACTCAGCAAATTGTTGATTATCTCCGAAGCCTTCTGGACTTCTTCATTTGTTATCTCTCTGTTATCCTGCATAACTACTCTCTTTCCTTTATTTATTATGATGTCTGTCTCCCCGGCATCTATGGTATATAGAATATACCTTTACATGTGATTGCTCAAGTTAACAAATATAAAGTGCCCATGCTATATTTTGTCCATATAAACAAAAAAGTGACCAGGGGGTACCTGGTCACCATAATGAGGGGAGAGAGGATTCAAATAAATGAAAACTCTACTCTCACATATTAACTTATGTTCCATCATAAGTCAACTATTTTTTTCGTTAAATATACCTTTTATTTACAATTTGATCTGCCTACTCCGCATCCGCTACTCTAGTATCCGCATTCACATAACTTGCAGGATTCCTGCGCTTGATGACCCTGAGTACAAATATCAGAAGAACCATCATTGCTATGAATATCGGAAGCATGATAAACCACTTAACATGCAGATGGTATGTAAGCGGTCCAACTATAGCATATGACACGAATGACATGATAGCCGCTGTTATCGCATATGGAAGCTGTGTTGCCACATGATTTACATGGTTACACTGCGCTCCTGCTGATGCCATGATAGTGGTATCTGATATAGGTGAGCAGTGATCTCCACACACAGCTCCAGCCATACATGCTGATATCGCTATGATCATAAGCTCATTATTCTTACCCTCAAATACTGCACACACAATAGGGATAAGTATTCCAAATGTTCCCCATGATGTTCCTGTTGCAAACGCCATGAGACATCCAACTATAAATATAACCGCAGGAAGGAAACTAAACAGACTTCCCGATGCAGATGTCATTGCTGTCTGTACAAAATCCTTTGCACCCATCATATCGGTAGTTCCCTTGAGCGTCCATGCGAATGTAAGGATCAGTATAGCCGGTACCATTGCCTTAAAGCCCTCTGGTATAGCCTCCATACATTTACCAAAATCCAGGACTCCTCTTATCACATACAGAAGAATTGTAATAAGCAGTCCGAACAAGCTTCCAATTGCAAGTCCAACAGATGCATCACTGTTTGAGAATGCCTCTACAAAGCTTACACCGCTGAAGAATCCACCTGTGTAGATCATTCCTATAATGCAGCAGATAACAAGACATATGATAGGTATTATAAGATCAACTACCTTGCCGTTGCTGTTGACCACATCAGTCTCCTCTGCTGTGACAGTCTTCTTGCCATCTCCCATTGAGAGAAGATCTCCCTTCAGGGCATTGAGCTCATGCTTCTCCATGGAACCAAACTCAACCTTCATAACGATCATTGCGATCATCATCGCAAGTGTGAGGAATGAATAATAGTTATATGGTATGGCTTTTATAAACAGACCAAAGCCATCCTCACCCTTTACAAATCCACTGACGGCTGCAGCCCATGATGATACAGGGGCTATGATACATATAGGTGCCGCTGTTGCATCTATAACATATGCAAACTTCGCCCTTGATATCCTGTGTTTATCAGTTACAGGCTTCATAACACTGCCGACTGTGAGGCAGTTAAAATAGTCATCGATAAATATCAGAACTCCCAGAAGAACTGTGCAGAGCTGCGCGCCCTGTCTGGTCTTGATATGGGTAGCTGCCCAGTCACCAAATGCCTTGGATCCACCTGCCTTGTTCATAAGTGCAACTATGGTTCCAAGAATGACAAGGAATATCAGTATACCTACATTATATGAATCTGAAAGCTGTGCGATCAGTCCATCCTGCAGTACATTCGATATACTGCCCGTAAAACTGAATCCGGAGGCAAACACACTTCCTATTACAATTCCTATAAACAGTGAACTGTAAACCTCCTTCGTTATAAGTGCCAGCGTGATAGCGACAACCGATGGTACAAGTGCCCAGAATGTCGCATATGTCGATGGCGATGGAATCTTATCTACATATATAGACAGAATTCCGAGAACCGCAATAATGAGAATTACCACGGCGATGGCAATAAGATTTTTCTTGCTGCTCTTCATCTTGATCCTCCCTGATCTTTTTTCGTATGCATATTATCTGTGATAATTCATCTGTGGAATAATGTATTATCACGTCATATAAGTAAAGTTATATCACATAAACATACCATTTGAATAGTACAAATGTCTGATTTATTCCTTTTCAGTCAAAAACAGTCAAAATTTATTATGAATATGTGAATATGACGGAAAACAGTCAAATGCTATTGCATAAATAACGTTTATGCCATATTATCAGCTTGTAAGCAAGAGATACAAAAACAACAGAAACATCTTCAGCTTACACTGGAATTTGACAATTTACTATTTTTTGTTTTTACTCCCTTTTTTCGTAGTCAGAAATGACTACACCCCCCAATCCCTTAATTGACGCAGCCGTCAAGCGGCTGCGTCCCTCCCTTAAAGGTGAGTAACCAAATGTTATGATATATTCAATATCAGCTCACAAAAAATCTTATATAAATAAAAAGAGCAGAAGCATGATCGCCTAATCGTGATTCTGCTCTTTTATTATTATATATCTCTTCTGTATTGCGCAACTTGTCTGTGTGCAACTTGCGCAATATCGTTGCGTTATGTTACATCAGATGATTTTTTACGATTATACATGCAAAAGTAGTCAAAAACAGTCAAAATCGCCAACAAATATGGCATTATAACCTAAATGAGCCAAATGCTATTGCAATCCTGATCCATTTATCATATTATCAACTTGTAAGCAAGAGATACAGAAAGACAACAGAAAGCGTTGACAGCTTACACTGAAATTTGACAATTTACTATTTTTTGTTATTTACTCCCTTTTTTGTAGTCAGAAATGACTACACCCCCCAATCCCTTAATTGGCGCAGCCGTCAAGCGGCTGCGCTCCTCCCTTAAAGAGAGTAAAGCTAATATATGAGTTATACTCAATCGGCTCACAAAAAACTTTATATAAAAAAAGAAGCAGAATCATAATCGCCTAATCATGATCCTGCTTCTTTTTTATTCTTCAATAAATCCCTTGAAGTTCTTCTCCACCAATTTTCTGGGCACCATGACCTGATGATCACAGCCAGTACATCTGAGTCTGAAATCCATTCCTACTCTGAGTATCTCCCAGGAATTCGTTCCACAGGGATGCGCCTTCTTCATCTTTATAACCTGTCCAACCTCAAATACCATTCTGATATCTCCTCCTTCGGAATCCTATAAATATACATACTGTACGTTTTGGAGGGCTTTGCCCGCATAAACAAATAAAAGCTGAAACTCATAAAAGTTTCAGCTTTTCATCTAGTGCCCAAAGCTGGAATCGAACCAGCGACACGAGGATTTTCAGTCCTCTGCTCTACCAACTGAGCTATCTGGGCTTACATAAAAATAGCGGGGACAGGATTTGAACCTATGACCTTCGGGTTATGAGCCCGACGAGCTTCCAGACTGCTCCATCCCGCGCTATTTATTTGCAAAAGCTATTATAGTCCTTCCTTCTGCAAATGTCAAATTTCTATGTCCCTGCCTTACATAATATACAGTTACAAGCACTTTTATTCCTGATTTTTGAAGAATTGTATCTTCATCATCTGAAGTCCTGTACAGTCCTCGTCAACCCAGAAAAAGTGTAGCACACTATTTATGGAAAGTCTACACCCGTCCCGCCAAAAAGATACTTGCCGCAATTCCTGCCAGCGTAGCAAACAATGCCCCCGGAAGCGTAAAGCCGGTCTTTCGTACTTTTACCGACATAAAATAAATTGACATGGTATAAAAAATGGTCTCGGTGCAGCTTAACATGACAGAGGCTGCCATTCCCACGAAGGAATCACACCCGGCTTCCTTGTATAAATCCACCAGCAGTCCGGTTGCCGCCGAGGAGGAAAACATTTTGACAATGGCAATGGGGATAAGCTCGGAAGGGATTCCGATATGTTTCGTCCAGCCCATGCAGGTAGTAGAAATGAAGTCCAACAGCCCGGAGGCTCTTAGGATCCCGACTGCTACCATAAGCCCCACCAGCGTTGGCAGGATTCCAACTACTGTCTGTATGCCTTCTTTTGCGCCCTTTAAAAAATCGTCATATACATTTTTCTTCATCAGAATGCCGAATCCTACGATGTAAAAGACCAGTATCGGAATCAGGGCATCTGACAGGAACATAAGAAAGCGCATCCTCATTCTCCTGCTAAGAGCTTCTTTTTCATTCTATGCAGACAGGAGAACTATCATGCCTCTTTTTACTGCTTCCGCAGGCGCAGCCCCACGCCCTTGCGGGTTTCGATGTAATCCCTGCCGCTTAATTCCCGCAGTTTCCGTCGTAAGTTGCTGGCATGGACTTTGATGGAATTTTCTACACAGTCCGGTGTATCTTCTGCAATTTCGTCTAACAGCGTTGTCTTTGTCACTGTCCGTCCGTTCCGCTGTATCAGGCATTTTAAAATAGCAGCTTCTGTTCTGGTAAGCTTCGTAGTCTGCCCGCCAATGGTCGCCAGCCGCTTCTCGATATCCAGCTTTATCTCTTCGTAATAGAAAAATCTTACTTTCTCTTTTTCTGCCGGAATCTTACTCAGACGTACTTCCACGCGGATGCGGAATTCCTGCATATCAAAGGGCTTTCTGATATAATCGTCTGCCCTTTCTATGCATTTTTTACACCGTTCAAAAACAGAGCCGGTTTTCTCCGGCCGAATCAATAGCAGCGGCTTTGCCTGCACCAGGGCGAGGAAGGTATTCTCCCATATTGCTGCTACATCCTCTTTTCCGGCAAATTCCTTCTGCTCAAGGTCTAATACCACCATATCCACAATAACCTGCTGAAATAACTCCCCGGCATCTGTGAGGGAATCCGCCCGCACTGTAAAATAGCCTTTTTCGTCCAGTACCTGCTCCATGGCATCCCCCAATGCTTTATCCTGTTCGATGATTCCTATGGTATACATTAATCCGTTCTCCTTCGACTTACAATCCGGCAGAAAATGACTGCCGTTGCTGTGCTGATAATGGTCGCTGCAAGTCCCGGTCCCACCACCGCAGCCGGATGCACCGAGCCATACTGACTGCGGTACGCCACAATGTTCATGGGAATCAGTTGCAGAGACGATATATTGATAATCAAAAAGGTACACATTTCCTTTGTGGCATTTCCGGAATACTTCTGTATGTTTTTTCCGGCTGCCTTAAGTCTGGCAATATGTAACTCCTGTAATTGCTGCATTGCCTTTAAGCCTGCCGGCGTTGCCGCCCAGCCAAGCCCTAGCATATTGGCTATCATATTGACTGCTATGTAATGATTGGCAGGATGGTCATCGGGTATATCTGGAAAAAGAAATGTCAGCACCGGCCGCATTTTCTTTACTGCCGCTTTTACAATGCCGCTGCATTCCGCAATTTTCATCATTCCCATCCAGAACGCCATGACTCCTGTCATCGTAATGGCTAATGCCACTGCTTCTTTGGCAGAGTTTACTGCTGCCTCCGTCACTTCCGGCAGTGTTCCGTTGATTGCACCGTAGAGCACTCCCACAAGAATCATAAATCCCCACAGATAATTCATTTCGAACCTCTTTTGCTTTCCCGTTACTCTACTATATGCAGTTTCCCCGGAAGGAACTACTTTCTCTGGTGATTATAGCACACCATCTTCTGCCATATCACGTTCTTTTGTCATATCGATACGATTTTTTTCATATTCTTTGTTGAACACTCTTCATCCGAGGCCGTCTATGCTGCACAAATATATTTCTCCTTTTCTGATAACCATTTGCTTTGCTTTATCCTTATTTCTTCTAAGCGGGTGCAGCAAAAACCAGTCGGCTTCTGATTCCGGTTATATTGCGCCGGATTCCATTTCCTTTGAGGAATATACCAGTCTTTTATTTCAAAGCGAAGTAACCTCCGATACCCTGACCCTTCACTATACCTTAAGCCAGCCGGAAGTCTATGGCATTACCGATTATAAAATTGCTCTGCCGGATTATTCTGCCAATGCCAGAAAGCAATCTGCCTTAAATATCGAAAATATCTCCTGTGGGTTACAGTCCTATGACTATGAGGTACTGACCACCGAGCAGAAGCTGACCTATGATATTTTAAATGACTATGTCTCTTCTAACCGCAGTCAGTCGGACTATACCTATTACCCGGAAATCCTGCGTCCTTCCACCGGATTTCCTGCCCAGCTTCCGGTTCTGCTATCAGAATACCATTTCTATGACCGTAAAGATGTGGAGGATTATCTAACTCTGCTTTCACTGATCCCATCCTGCTTTGATTCTGTCTTAGATTATGAAACGAATAAAATCAATGAGGGACTTTTTCTTTCGGATACCCAGGCGGATACGCTGATTGCAGACTTAAATACCTTCTGTGATAACAGTTCTGAGCATTATCTGATTACTACTTTTCGTAATAAAGTAGCGGAACTTCCTGATTTAACAGCAGAGGAACAGGCTTCCTACTGTATCGAAAATGAAGCTGCTTTTAGGGAATATGTTCTGCCATCCTATGAAGCTTTGCGGGATTTTCTGGTGGAGCACAAGGGCAGTGGCAGTAACTCCGCCGGACTTTGCTATTTTCCGGATGGCTCAGACTATTATGCTGCTTTGGTTTATGACGCCACCGGCTCTTCCCATTCCATAGATGAACTTTTAGAAATGACGGAAAAGCAACGGAAATCCGACCTTCTTGCCATCAACGGGATTGCTGCCAGTCATCCCGGTATCTCTCTTGCTTCCGATGATTTTCCAATGAAGGATGCCACCCCGGAGGAGATGCTTACCTGTCTTTCTTCCGCTATTACAAAGGATTTCCTGCCGCCGGTCTCTACGGATTTTTCCGTCCGCTCCGTGGACCCTTGTATGCAGGATTCCATGGCTCCCGCCTTTTATCTGACAGCCCCTATCGATAACATTTCCCATAATGTCATCTATATCAATCCCCGCAGCCACTACGAAGGCTTCGAGCTTTTCACCACACTGGCGCACGAAGGATTCCCGGGACATCTCTATCAGACTACCACTACGTCTGCCTCCGGCTGTGCACCCATCCGGAGTATTCTCAACTATCCCGGTTATGTAGAGGGCTGGGCAACTTATGTGGAAATGCTCTCTTACTCTTATGCCGGTCTGCCGGAGGAAAAGGCTTCGCTCCTTATGCACAACCAGTCCGCTCTTTTGAGCCTCTATGCCACCGCAGATTTATCCATTCATGGAAAAGGCTGGACGCTCAGCGACCTTAAGGACTTCTTAAGTGATTATGGCATCGACAATAAAGAAGCCGCCTCCGAAATCTACGACTATATCGTAGCGGAGCCGGCTCATTATCTCAAATATTATATTGGCTGCCTGGAATTTCTTCAGCTAAAGGACTACGCCAAAGAAACCTTCGGGGATTCCTATTCCGATAAACAGTTTCACCAGGCAGTGTTGTCCATCGGTCCTGCACCTTTTGATATTGTAAAAAAATATTTAAAGGACTACTACCGGCAGACTATTTAACTTCTACTTTAACAGTGCCTGATATACATCACGTTTACTGATGCCACGATCCTTTGCCACCTGCTTCATGGCTTCCTTCCGTTCCATGCCGGAAGCCTCATAATGTGCCATATGTTCCTCGACGGAAAGGCTCTCCCAGGCTTCTCTTGCTTCCTGTTCCTTTGTCTCAAATGTCTTTCCGGAAATAACTAAAACGTACTCTCCTTTTGGTTCATTGTCCTCATAAATCCTTATGACATCTTCGAATGTCGTTTTTGTCGCATTCTCATATCGCTTGGTCAACTCCTTGCAAACCGTTAATTCACGGTTTCCAAGAACCTCATAAAGCTCCTTTAAGGTCTTGAGAAGGTGGTGTGGAGCTTCGTATACTATCATGGTTCGGCTCTCCTGAGCCAGTTCCTCCAAGACTCTGGCACGCTCTTTTTTATCTCTTGGAAGAAATGCCTCAAAGGCAAATCGTCTGGTGGGAAGTCCAGACATGGTCAATGCAGTAATGCAGGCTGCCGGTCCCGGAAGGGATGTTACTTCGATGCCATTTTCATAACAGATACGGACCAGTTCTTCTCCCGGGTCAGAAATACCCGGTGTTCCGGCATCTGTTACCAGGGCAATATTTTTGCCTTCCTGCAATTTCTCTACCAGCTTGTATGCCTTTTCAATTTTGTTATATTCATGATAGCTGGTCATCGGTGTCTTAATCTCAAAATGATTTAAGAGCTTAATGGAATTTCTCGTATCCTCTGCCGCTATTAAATCTACTTCCTTTAAGGTACGCAATACCCGGAACGTGATGTCCTCTAAATTTCCAATGGGTGTTGCACACAGATACAGTTTTCCTGCCATAATCTATCCTCTTTTATTTAAGTGGTATTATATATCTTCTTACTCCGCTTTCTTCGCATCTTCATAAATGCGCGGCAACATCTGATAGAGTATGATGCCTGTTGCCACAATACCAATGGAAATAAACTGGGAAGTAGAAAGGAATCCCACGCTTCCGCGGTAATCACTTCTTAAAAATTCCACACCAAATCTTCCGATTCCATAGAACATTAAGTATAAGGATGCCACTCTGCCTTTTTTCGGCTTACGCTTTGCATAAGCAAGCAGCATCAGGCAAATCATGAAGTCTCCTGCAGATGAAATAAGCTGTGTTGGTATCAGCTTGACTCCATTTGGAGCATAGTCGGAATGAGTAAAGGTAATTCCAAACCAGCTGTCCGTTGCTTTTCCGTAACAACAGCCTGCAAAGAAACATCCGATTCTTCCAAAGCCCTGTGCCAGTGCTACTGCCGGCATAACAAGGTCAAAGTATTCGATGAAAGATACCTTCTTTATCCTGCAGTAAAGCCAGGATACTAAGATTCCTCCGATAATTCCTCCATATACTACATAACCGTTTTTAAAGTTCCAGAGAATGGATGGGTCTTTGATAATCTCCGGAATCTCTACAATATAATAAAGCAATCTGGTTCCCACCAGTCCGCCGATGATGGCACACCAGAAGATTCCATAAAGGATATCTCCGCTTTTTTCCATTTTCATCTTTTTTCCACGGTAATAACACATCGCATATGCGGCTAAGAATCCAAGTCCAATCATCAGTCCATACGTATGAAGTGTCAACGGTCCAATTGTTATCTCATTAAACATATGTCTTCCCTTTCTTTCATTACAAATCATAAATCTCATATATTTCATCGGTGTATACATTCGGTTCCTTGTATACAATCAGCGGCTTCTCCACCGTCATGCGGGGTTTGCCGCCTCGCACCGCCTCGATGAGCACCATATTGGGCTCCTTGTCGATATAGGGATATACAAGCTGCATCCGCTTCGGCTCCAGCTTGTATTTTACCAGCATGGTCATGATCTCCGCCAGCCGAAAAGGGCGATGTACCATGTAAAAATGTCCGCCGGGCTTTAACAGTTTTGCTGTCCTGCTGACCACATCCTCCAGCGTGCAGAGCACTTCGTGTCTGGCGATTGCTTTTGGTTCCTCCGGGTTCGTCAATCCATGCTGTCCGATCATATATGGTGGATTTGATGTGATCGTGTCAAAACTATCATGCGAAAAAATCGCAGAAGCCTCTTTGATATCACCCTCTACGATCTCTATCTTATCTTCTAAATGATTTAATTTGACACTTCTTGCCGCCATCTCCGCCATCTCTGGCTGTATTTCAAGCCCTGTAAGATGAACGGCCTTCGTCTTTGCCTCCATCAAAATTGGGAGGATTCCAGTCCCCGTACCGAGGTCTAGAACTCTCCCACCATTCTTAACTTGTGCAAAATCTGATAAAAGAACCGCATCCATTCCAAAACAAAATCCCTGTTCTTTCTGGATGATCTGATAACCATTGATCCCAAGATCATCAATTCTTTCTCTTTCCATGTCCTTTATTACATCCTTGATTCTTATTATTGCATCCTTTGCTGCATCCCTGACATCCTTGTGGCTTTTTCTTTCTCATCAGAAGATCATCAATCTTATATTCCTGGATTTCTTTATCTCCATTCTCATCTTCCACGATCAGTTTTACCTTCTGTCGAAGTACATCTACTCTCTGAACTTCTCCAACTACGCCATCTTTTGTCTTTAATTTCTCACCAACATTTGGAAGCTTACTGTTTAAATACTCATATGTTTCCTGTTCATTCTTAAGACAGCACATCAGACGTCCACAAACACCTGAAATCTTCGTCTGGTTCAGAGAAAGATTCTGCTCTTTCGCCATCTTAATGGAAACCGGTGCAAATTCGGAAAGATACGTA
>ENA-OPCU01000753-OPCU01000753.1-human-gut-metagenome-genome-assembly--contig:-NODE-753-length-10860-cov-2.722351_pt1 | contig 10860 bp, 9 predicted proteins | sample MGYA00241255_ERZ501490 | MGnify/ENA primary metagenome ERZ501490 (study PRJEB25962, sample SAMEA2042627) | human gut metagenome | biome: human gut; feature: human-associated habitat; material: faeces... | reverse complement strand
ATATTTCTGTAGAGTATAACGGATATGAAACAGCAGGAACAGCATATGTTGATTTCGACGAGACCGGATTCAGTGAAGCTGTTATCAAGGCACAGGGAAAGAAACTTAAAAATGTAAAATCTCTTGATGACCTTGACTGGAGTGACCTCACAGATTTGATGGGAAGTAGTAACTGGGATTTGATTGACAGTATTACTTTTGATGTGAAACCGGATTCAGACCTGTCAAATGGTGATGTGGTAACCGTTACTGCTTCATGGAATGAAGATTATGAGAAAAAAGCAGGGGTTAAAATTCTTTCCAAAGAACAGGAATTTACAGTAGAAGGCTTGGAAGAAGTAAAAGAAGTTGATCCGTTTGAAGATATCGAGGTAACCTTCTCAGGAACACCACCTTATGTATATCCAGACTGGACCAATAATTCAGAAGATGATTACTTACGTTATCTGTGGTTCAATTTTGAAGATTATGACAGCCTTGATGTTGGTGATACCGTAACTTTAACAGTTGATGAGTCAGAAGAGAATGCATTGGCAAATGGTTACAAATTCACACAGACATCAAAAGAATATATTGTATCCGGAGTAGATTCTTATGTAACATCCGCAGCAGATATTTCAGCAGACAATCTGGATTCCATGAAAAATGAAGCAACAGATGTGTTAGATGCATATTTTGCAAATAACAATTCCTATATTGGAAATTCCGGATTCAGCTATGAAGGTTCTTATTATCTGGTTGCAAAGAACAGTGATTCATGGGGTGATACAAACGTCCTTTATCTGGTATTTTCAACAACTGTAACCAGTGCAGAAAATGCATTTGAGCCGACTGTAGTATACTTCCCGGTAAAATATACAAATATTATGGCATTATCCGATGGAAGCCAGAGCTTTAATACATATGGTGATATCGAAGGATATACTGATTTAGAGTATGATGACGGCTGGTACAATGTTGATGGTTATACAGATGGAGCACAGATGTTTAACGATCTGGTTGTAACTCAGAAGGTTGATTATACTTACGAAGTAACTGATAATTTAACTCAGTTTGGAAACTAAAGGAGAAGGAAATGAATTCTGGAAATGATTTTACAAAGCACATTCATGTGAAAAATATTATTCGTCTGTTATCTATTTTATTAATGGTATTTTTCTTTGTGCCATCATTCATGGTATCCTGTGCAGGATATGGAAATATTAAAATTAGTGCTTTTAAAGCTATGATCGGTATTAAAATCGAAGGCGAAAGTGTATCTGATCCAAAAGTAATCTGCATTATGATGCTGTTACTTCCAATTGCGATGCTGGTTCTCTGGTGCTTAAAGAGCGTATTAAAAGACAAAATTGCTGCAATCGCATCCGGAAGCTGTGCAGTTGTTGACTTTATTTTCTGGATTGCACTTTGCGTCGGAGTAAATAAGGAAGCAACAGATAATTACTGTACAGCAAAAGTTACAGCCGGATTTATATTTAATATCTTATTTATTCTGGCAATTGTAGTGTTGGATCTGTTGATTATTATCAATGTACTTCAGGCTGAGAAGCCATTAATCAGACAGAAAATGATGAATGGATATCAGGGAATGCCACAGCAGAACATGTATGGAAATGTACCACCACAGCAGGGACAGTTCCAGGGACAGCCAATGCAGCCACAGCAGCAGGGACAGTTCCAGAGCCAGCCAGTGCAGCCACAGCAGCAGGGACAGTTCCAGAGCCAGCCAGTACAGCCACAGCAGCCAGTACAGCCGGTATGCAGTAAATGTGGTGCTCCGCTTGTAGCTGGAAATAAGTTTTGTACCAAGTGCGGAAATCCGGTTGCATAAACTGGAATATAAAATAAGTAGAAGCCCCATCGTCTGATTATTCAGAGGATGGGGCTTCTTTTCTGCGTGCTGCAGCATTGCAGGCTCAGGATTTTATACAGCCTGACTGCGGAGCTGTTTCTTTTTCCGGTTCTTCCAAACAAGATAGGAAATCATAAGTGGTACACCGGCACCAATCCATGCTACCGGACTTGCCAGACGGACTGACCAGTATCCATATGGATTTAAAAGGAGCCATACGACACCGACACGGCAAATCATTTCAAAGATACCGCTGACCATAGGCATGATACCTTTTCCAAGTCCCTGCAAAGAAGTACGATAAAGGTAAATAAGAGCAAGAAAGAAGAAAAAGCAGCTGATGGTATTTAAGTACTGTGTGGCATAACTGTAAATGGCTTCCGTCGGTTCGCTTAAGAAAAGGGAAACAATGGAACGGCCAAATACAGTACAGATGAATGCAGCAATTGCAACAGTTCCAAGGGCGATTCCAAAGGCCTTCTTCATGCCATCGAAGATGCGGTCATATTTTCCGGCACCTAAGTTCTGACCACAGTAAGTAGACATTGTGGTTCCAAGAGCCGGCATTGGCTGGGTAGAAATCTGTTCTACCTTGGATGCAGCAGTAAAGGCTGCAACAGCACTGGAACCAAATACATTTACTGCAGACTGAAGAATCATGGAACCAACAGCTATCAGAGAGTAGTTCAAAGCCATCGGGATACCAAGTCCCATCATCTGGGCGGTTGTCACGCGGTCGATGTAGTAATCACTTTTTCTGGTGCGGAGAATCGTGAATTTACGGTACATATAAATAAGACAGAGAACAGCGGAAATACCCTGTGAGATTACGGTGGCATATGCAGCACCTGCAACATTTAATTTTAAAGTTACAATACAGAATAAATCCAGCACAATATTAAGAGCGGAGGAAAACAGCAGGAAGTATAATGGAGTCTTGCTGTCACCAACACCTCTTAAAATTCCGGAAACAACATTGTACATCATACTGGTAATGATACCCCAGAAGATAACCCGGATATAAGAGTCTGCCATATCAAGAATATTATCCGGTGTGTTCATAAAGATTAAAAGCTCCCGGGAAGTAGTAACAGTCAATGCGGTAAGAACCACGGAAATGATTATGGTTAAGAGGAAGGATAAAGCAACAATATGCTTTAAACGGCTTTCATCCTTTGCACCGAAAGCCTGTGATACCATAACACCGAATCCCTGAGCAAGTCCGGATGCAAAACCAAGCACCAGAAACATAATAGAACCGGTTGCACCTACAGCAGCCAGGGCATCTTCTCCTAAAAACTGTCCTACAATGATGGTATCTACCATGTTGTAGAACTGCTGGAACAGATTCCCGAACAATACAGGAAGTGAGAAGAGAAGGATTAATTTCAGTGGATTTCCGATTGTCATATCTTTCGTCATAATTATAAGCTCCTTTCAAAAAAATTTTGCAGAAATATTCTGCACTATATGAGAAAAAAATACTATATTCTTAGGAAACGGGATTAGTATACATTGGTAAAATAAAAATGACAATGTAAAAATCAATCTAATTATGGTATAATTCGCTCATGAATACGAATTTAGAATATTACAAATTTTTTTATTATGTAGGAAAACTTCACAGTATTACATTGGCAGCAGAAGAACTGAATGTTTCACAGCCGGCAGTGTCCCAGGCAATCCGTAATTTGGAGCGGGAGCTGGGAACCACCCTTTTCATGCGGACATCCAGAGGGGTGCGTCTGACTGCAGAGGGGCAGACACTTTACGGCTATGTGCAGCGGGGCTATGAGACCATCCGGGAAGGCGAACGCAAATTCCTTGAAATGCAGGAGCTGACCAGCGGAGAAGTATGTATCGGAGCCAGCGATATGACACTGCAGTTTTATCTGCTTTCTTATCTGGAACAGTTTCATGAGCAGTATCCGAAAATCAGGATTACAGTTACCAATGCACCGACACCGGAGACACTGAAATATCTGCAGAGCGGCAGAATCGATTTTGGTGTAGTCAGCACGCCTATGGAGACAACGAAGAATATGCATGTGATTCCGGTGCGTGAGATAGAAGATGTCTTTGTGGCAGGACGAAAATTTGAATATTTAAAGGGCGGTAAATTAAGCTATAAAGAATTGGAACATCTGCCGGTTATGTGCCTGGAGGGAAATACCTCTACCAGAAAATATGTAGAGGAATTTCTGCTGGGAGAAGGCGTTGTGATTCATCCGGAGATAGAACTTGCCACCAGCGATATGCTGATACAGTTTGCAAAAAGGAGCCTTGGCATAGCAAATGTGGTCAGGGACTTTGCCCAGGAAGAAATTGATAAGGGGGAACTGTTTCAGATTACATTTAATAAGAAGATTCCTGCCAGACAGTTCTGTATTGTTTCAGATGACAGGGTTCCGTTGACTGCAGCAGCAGAAAAATTGTTGAAATTATTACAACATAAGTAAAACTTATATCGAGTATAAGGAATATTGACTTTACTTATAATATCTGATTCGGTATAATCAGAAAGTAAGAAGCAGAGAACTGGTTTTTACACCGGTTCTTTTTTGCTTTACAGGAAATTGCTTTCCTGTAAAGTAAAAAACGCTCCGCGAGTAGCTCGTAAAGCGTGTTTCTCATAGTTGCGCGAGCAGCGAGAAGAACATATTTCTTATTATAAGGAGGAAATAAAAATGGTTACAGCAGTAGTTGGTGCAAACTGGGGAGATGAAGGAAAAGGCAAGATTACTGATATGCTTGCAAAGGAAGCAGATATTATTATCCGTTTTCAGGGTGGTGCAAATGCAGGACATACTATCGTAAATGATTACGGAAAATTTGCATTACATACCCTTCCATCAGGAGTGTTCTACGGACATACCACAAGTATTATCGGAAATGGTGTTGCACTTGATATCCCGAAGCTTTTCAATGAGATGAAGTCTATTACAGACCGTAATGTACCGGCACCTAAGCTTTTGGTTTCTGACCGTGCACAGATTGTTATGCCGTATCATGTGCTTTTTGATCAGTACGAAGAGGAGCGTCTTGGCAAGAAATCATTCGGTTCTACCAAGTCAGGTATTGCACCATTTTATTCAGATAAATATGCAAAAATCGGTTTCCAGGTAAGTGAACTTTTCGATGAAGATACTTTAACAGAAAAGGTAGACCGTATCTGTGAAATGAAAAATATTATGTTAGAGCATATGTACCACAAACCATTACTGGACAAGGCAGAGCTGTTAAATACATTACATGAGTACCGTGATATGGTAGCTCCGTATGTCTGTGATGTTTCTTTATATCTTGATAAGGCAATCAAAGAAGGAAAGAACATTCTCTTAGAGGGACAGCTTGGAACCTTAAAAGACCCGGATCACGGAATTTATCCAATGGTAACATCTTCTTCTACATTGGCTGCATATGGTGCAATCGGAGCAGGAATCCCACCATATGAGATTAAGAAAATTGTTACTGTATGTAAAGCATATTCTTCTGCTGTTGGTGCAGGCGCATTCGTCAGCGAAATCTTTGGCGAAGAAGCAGATGAATTAAGAAAACGCGGTGGAGACGGCGGAGAATTCGGCGCAACCACAGGACGTCCAAGACGTATGGGATGGTTTGACTGTGTGGCAAGTAAATATGGCTGCCGCATGCAGGGAACAACCGATGTAGCATTTACCGTGTTAGATGTTTTAGGATATTTAGATGAGATTCCGGTTTGCGTAGGATATGAAATCGACGGAGAAGTAACCACAGACTTCCCTGTAACCACAAAGCTTGAAAAAGCAAAACCTGTATTAAAGAAACTTCCGGGCTGGAAGACAGATATCCGTGGAATTAAGAAATACGAAGACCTTCCGGAAAACTGCCGTAAATATGTAGAATTCATTGAAGAACAGATTGGATATCCGATTACCATGGTTTCTAACGGACCGGGAAGAAATGATATCATTTATCGTTAAGAATAAAGGCAGATTGTGATGATAAAAAATGTAATCTTTGACGTAGGAAATGTACTGGTAGACTTTCGCTGGGAAGAAGTATTTCATAAGCTCGGTTTTGAGGGGGAAACTTTTGAATGTGTGGCGGATGCTACCGTCCGTTCCGTAACCTGGAATGAATTTGACCGGGGAGCAAAGCCGGATGAAGAGATTATTGCTGCATGCATCAAGGAAGCACCGGATTATGAAAGAGAAATAAGACTCTTTTATGACCATGTAGGAGAGACGATTCATACTTATCCATATACGGTGCGGTGGATACGAAGCCTTGAGAAAAATGGATATCATACCTATATATTATCTAATTTTCCAAAGAGCACTTATGAAAAAGCAACAGAAGAACTTTCTTTTGAAAAGGAGACTACCGGAGCAATCTTTTCCTATCAGGTGAAGTGCATCAAGCCGGAAGCGGAAATTTATAAGCTATTGCTGGACAGATACCATTTAGTGCCACAGGAATGTGTATTCATAGACGACCGTCCGGAAAACATAGAGACGGCAGAAAAGCTTGGCATTACAGGCATACAGTTTCAGAATCAGCAGCAGGCAAAAAGAAGGCTTTTGGAACTTGGTGTCGTATCCGGCAGTTAATAAGTAAAGATTATGTAAAAAAAGAATAATTGTCTATTCGTTTCTTGCATTTCAATAGCGAAATGCTTATAATGAGCGTAAGCAGACGGGTAGCAACGCAACTGGCAGGAGTTACTCCTGCCAGTTTTTTTACTTTACAGGAAATTGCTTTCCTGTAAAGTAAAAAACGCTCCGCAAGGATGCACACTGCGGCGTATAAGGTAGATGTCGCAAGCGACCGCCGCAGGCGCGAGAATGTGCCAAAGCACATTCTTTGTTTCAGTTACGCAGTAAGCAGGGAGAATACAATGAGGATAACAGGTTTAAAGAAAAAGCTGATAAGTCTCATAGTGGCTGTTATTATGACGGTTTCAGGAATGTATGTTGAAAATATCAACATAGATTCTTCCTTTGCATATGAAGATACTGCGAACCAGAATTTCACACAGGCAGCACATTTATCCAGACCATCAGAGAGCTGTACCGAAGAACTTTTGGGAACTCGGGAGACCGGCAGGATTGCAGCGGGATACCGCAGACTGTCGGAGAAAAACAGCGATTTGGAAGGAGCAGCATTATCACTGGAAGCAGTATTGCCTGAAAATCAGGCAAAAGACGGCTGGAACTTTGAATTACGGAAATCAAAGGATGTTTTGGACAGCAGGCGTGTCATTATAGGCTATATCCATCATCAGGATGGAGCGAAGGGCTGACTATCACAAGTTAGAAGCAATTTACCTGTGCGCAGAGGAGCATAGGTTTCTTTGCGTACAATATCAGGTCATAACTGTGATAGGAGGATAATAAAATATGGCACAGGATATTGTAGTAGCGCTTATGGGCGTTATGGCAGCGGCAGCAGTTGCTGCATGCTGGTGGTATGAGCATCATGGCAGAGAAGATGAGACTTCTTCTAAAGAGGAACAGGAAAAGACGAAAGAAGTATAAAGGAATAAAAGAAGATAGAGGGCTTGTAGCAGGAAAGGACAGAATATGAGAAAGACAAAAATTATATGTACATTAGGACCGGCAACAAAGGATGATGAAGTATTAAAACAGTTGATGGAAAATGGAATGGACGTGGCGAGAATTAACTTTTCCCATGGCTCACAGGCAGAACATAAAGTAACCATGGATCGTGTAAAAAAGATGCGTAAGGAACTGGGCAGACCGGTTGGAATTCTCCTTGATACCAGTGGACCGGAAATTCGGATTGGACAGCTGGAGGGCGGCAGAGCAGAGCTGCTTCCGGGAGATACCTTTAAGCTTACTACTAATGATATTATGGGAAATAAAGAGCGGGTCTCTATTACTTACAAAAATCTGGTACATGATGTCAAAGCCGGAACCAGAATTCTGATTGATGATGGACTGATTGAAATGCTGGTAACCAATGTGACAGAAACTGAGATTACCTGTAAAGTAGAAAATGGTGGTGTGATTTCAGACCGCAAAGGAATTAATGTACCGAATGTAAATCTGTCCATGCCTTATATCAGCCCGAAAGACCGCTCCGATATTCTATTTGGAATTGAGCAGGGTGTAGATTTTATTGCAGCATCTTTTGTACGCTGTGCAGATGATGTGCTGCAGTTACGGAAAATTATGGCAGAGCAGGGCTGCAATGACATTAAGATTATCTCTAAAATCGAAAACCGTCAGGGTGTAGATAATATTGATGAGATTCTGGCAGTGTCAGATGGCATTATGGTTGCCAGAGGAGACATGGGAGTGGAGATTCCGATTCGTGAAGTTCCGGCAATTCAGAAGAAAATTATAAAAAAGGTTTACCATGCAGAAAAGGTTGTTATTACGGCAACCCAGATGCTGGATTCCATGATGAAGAATCCACGCCCGACCAGAGCGGAAGCAACAGATGTTGCCAATGCTATTTATGATGGAACCAGTGCAATTATGCTGTCTGGTGAGACTGCTGCCGGGAAATATCCGGTGGAGGCATTAAAAACCATGACAGAGATTGCGGAATATACAGAAAATGATATTGATTATGAGAAACGTTTCCGCCAGCTGGAGAAGATTGATAATCCGGATGTAACCGATGCCATTTCCCATGCAACCTGCATGACTGCCATTGACATCAATGCGGCGGCAATTGTTACGGTAACCAAATCCGGCAAGACTGCCCGCATGATTTCAAGATATCGTCCGAAATGTGCAATTATCGGCTGTACCCCATCGGAAAAGAGTTATTATCAGATGAATCTTTCCTGGGGCGTAACACCACTTATGATACAGGAAGAGACGGATACAGAAGCATTGTTTAATAATGCAATGGAATCCGCAGAACAGCATGGATATGTACAGCATGGAGATCTGGCGGTTATTACAGCTGGAATTCCATTGGGTATTTCCGGTACCACCAATCTGATTCGTGTAGTAGTTACGGGACACTTAAAGAAATAGGAGCGCAGATGGTATGAATGAACAACCAAAATTAGCAGTGCTGATTGATGCAGAAAATGTATCCAATAAATATGTGAAACTAATTATGGATGAGGTCAGCAATTACGGGGTGGCTACTTATAAGCGGGTTTATGGAGATTATTCGAATCCGAGCGTATCTGCATGGATGAAAAATATGCAGGAGTATGCTCTGACACCGGAATTGCAGTGCAATTATACTGCGGGAAAAAGTGCTTCAGATTCGGCATTGATTATAGATGCCATGGATATTCTTTATTCCGGCAAAGTCAGCGGTTTCTGCCTGGTGTCGTCAGACAGTGATTTTACCAAACTTGCCATGCGCTTAAAGGAAGCCGGTATGATGGTAATCGGAATGGGAGAGGAGAAGACACCGAAGTCCTTTGTAAATGCCTGCGAGAATTTCAAGTATCTTGATTTACTTTATAATAAGGAAGAAGCAGAGGAAAAACAGCGCACAGCCACCACAAGAAGAAATACGAATGCATCTTCGGAAAAGGATGCCGGGGACAATGACAACCTTCCGAAGCTTTCGGATATTGAAAAGGAGGTAATCTCCATTATCCGGAGCAATGCAGAGGAAAATGGCTGGATTAATATTTCTGAGCTTGGAATCAATCTGAGCAAACGTATTCCGGGCTTTGACCCACGAAATTACCAGTGCAGTAAACTTTCTACCTTCTTAAAGAAGTTTAGGAGCATTGAATTAAACCCGATTGAGAATCCACACAATAAGCTGTTGAAGGTTGTGTATGCAAAAATAAAAGAGTAGCGGGAAGAAAAATAGAAGCAGAATATAGAAAAAATACTTGGGATGGCATCTGATGTTCCTAAAAATCAGATGCCATTCCTGCCATTATGTCATTGCTTAACGACCTCAATGAGAATATAATTACCTCAGACGATGTGTCGGAACAATTAGAGCATATGACAAACGCGAAAAAATATTGAACCGACAGAAAGGTTTCTGTGGAATATGGCTTGCATCGGATGGCAGATATAAAACCAAAGTTCCAACTGCGGATGGTGGGAAAAAACTGATTGCCAAGCCTACACAGGAGAACCCAATGAGGATGGAACCATTACGATTTGTCAGGAGGAAACTAAGACATATCACAAGGATGATGATTTTATTTTTCTGGATAAAACCGGAAAAAGAATTCATGACCATGCTATCAACAATGTTATCCGCAGATTAAATGGTGTGAGGAATGAAAAAGATGCTTTTGTCATTGATGGCAGATCATCCGGCAATCATAGTATCAGACGTACCACGATATCGGAGATTCATGAAGCTATGGTAATTTCTGAGGATACACTAAAGACATTTGCAGGACATAAGGATATTTCCACGACCCAGAAATGTTATATCTACCAGACAAAAGATATCACAGAATATGCCGAAGAATTTGCAAAAGTACTCGATTCTTAAGCAGTAAAAAGTTGTAACCCAACTGTAACCCAAAACTGGCTACAAACAAAAAAACAGGAAGCCTTGAATTATCAGGCTTCCCACTTTATTAATGAATGCGGAAGATGTCGCGGTGGTCCAGTGGACCACCCTGCGAAGCAGGAGCGACGACCGAGCCGGAGGCGAGACCTTGAACATGGAATCAAGGTGCACATCGGCTCGGTCAAAAAGAAAAGCTCAGGTAATTTACCTGAGCTTTCCTTTTTATCGTGCGGAAGATGGGACTTGAACCCACACAAGCGCAATGCTTACAAGATCCTTAGTCTTGCTCGTCTGCCAGTTCCGACACTTCCGCATACCGTATGAACTTACGTCTCATGACGACTTGTAAATAGTAACAAATTCCGGGACAATTGTCAATGCCTATTTTTAACTTTTTTCGATTTTTGTCAATTTTATATATTTTTTCAAAAAAAGGGAAAAAATTAAAAATAGGGGTTGACTTATTACCGTTGAAACGGTAAAATATCATTTGTTCGCAGGAGTGGCGGAATTGGCAGACGCGCAGGCTTCAGGTGCCTGTG
>ENA-OPCU01000752-OPCU01000752.1-human-gut-metagenome-genome-assembly--contig:-NODE-752-length-10886-cov-2.991229_pt1 | contig 10886 bp, 5 predicted proteins | sample MGYA00241255_ERZ501490 | MGnify/ENA primary metagenome ERZ501490 (study PRJEB25962, sample SAMEA2042627) | human gut metagenome | biome: human gut; feature: human-associated habitat; material: faeces... | reverse complement strand
GTGCGGCGGTAGAGGCCCGTGTAATTCTGTTCATGGGGAATCAGCGGAGGTTTCACCTCGAAGAACTTGTGCCACGGGTAGGGTTTGTTCGTGTAGACCGGGTCGCCGCAGCCGTTCAGCTCCCAGATTCCCGGCACGGGCATTGTTTCGCTCAATATCTTCAAGTTGACGGGCATCCCCGATGAGGCCATCCCTTTATTAATATTATTTTCCAGCCATTGAATACCTTCAGGTTGAAAAGTGACAGGAGCATCGGTGTGCAACCATTGGTAGAAACCGCTTGCACCGGTTACCCAAATCCAGCGTTGGTTCTTTTTGCTCTTGAAGGTAATCTCTTCGCTCAAGGTATTGATGCGTTGTTTTTGTTCTATATTGTAGATGTCGACAGGCAGGAAATCCTGATCCAGATACATACGGTCGGTCAGATTCTGATAGCCTGTCACGGCATTCATAATGAATTTGTTTCCCTGATATTCTATGTTCAGTCCTGTATTGAATAATCCGCGACGATAACCGCAGTCACGGTTATAGCTGATTTTTCCGATATGCTCTTGGTATTCTTCTTTGTTTTTGTCCAAGGCTCCTGTATAGTAATAAGGATAGCCGCCCTCATCGCTATAATCATAACCGACCGTAAAGTCTAGTTTCAAATTGTCTGAAGGCAGCCAGATAGCACGGATTCGTCCGCCTCCGGCTTCCATGTTATCGATTTTCTTTCCGTTATATGCATTGCGGAAGAAGCCGTCCGAACCTTCATAATAACCTCCTGCCGAGAAAGCAAAGCGTTCATTCCAACGGTGATAATGCGTCAGTGAGGCACTACGGTAATTGCTTTTGCTACCGTAACTCAATTTTACATCGGTTCCCTGATAGGAGAATGGTGAACGGGTATGTACTTTTATCAGTCCGCCCATCGTGTTTCGTCCGTATAATGTACCTTGAGGTCCGCGAAGAATGTCGATACGTTCTATATCATAGAAATTGAAGTCGAACGCAGATTTGTCTATATAAGGAATATTGTCTACGTATAACCCTACTGCCGGGGTGTTGATGCGTGAACCGATTCCGCGGATATAGACTGCGGAAGTAATTTTTGAGCCATAATCGGGCATAAAGAAATTCGGAACTAAAGCACTTACATTTTTCAGCGTTGTAATCTGATTGATTTGCATATCTTTCTGTGAAATCAAAGATACTGCATTGGGAAGCTCTCTTAGTTTACCGGTTTCTTTGGGTGAAGCAATGACTACCACTTCTTCTATATCAATCACTTTGGTTGTATCTTTGGGAAGTGTGTTAATGTCTTCTGCGAGCGCTGTCGCAGACAGGAAACAAGTCGTTGCCAGTAAAAGTTTTTTTTTCATATTATATATAAGTAAGGAGTACGCAGAATGCTTTCAAATCATAAGCTACAGACAACATTAGAAGAAATCAGTGATATATCCAAAATCGGACTTGCCCTTTATGACGAAAACGGGAAGCAGGTTGCAGCAACATTTCAGATTGAAACAGATATGCGTGCAGAGGTTGTGAATTTTGCAGCATCCATGGCAGAAAGCCAGATGTTGTCGGGCTTTCATTTCTTTAAAGTAATTGCAGAACAGGAAGTAGAATATATTCTTCTGGCGCGTTCCACTAATGATGAAGCATATATGGTGGGAAGACTTGCCGTATGCCAGATTCGGAATCTGATTGCCTCCAACCGGGAACAGTCGGATAAGAATAACTTTATGCAGAATATCCTTCTTGGAAATATGCTGGTTGTAGATATGTATAATAAGGCAAAGAAGCTGCATATTGAGCAGGCAAGGCGTCTGGTTTATGTCATAGAAGTGGATGGAAGAAAAGATTCTGTTATTGTAGAAATGGTGAAGAATCTTTTTGCAGACCGCAACCGGGATTTTGTAACAGAGTTAGACGAGCAGAACATTATCCTGATTAAGGATGCAACAGATTTGAAAACAGAAGAGGATGCATTGCATCTGGCAAAAACAATTGTAGACAATCTGCATGCAGAAGCGATGGTGCGTGTCCGTGTGGGTTATGGTAATACGGTAAATACCCTGCAGGATATTGCCAAATCTTATCAGGAAGCCAAGATGGCACTGGAAGTAGGAAGAATCTTTAATGTAGAAGAGGAAACCATTTCCTACGGAAAGCTTGGCATCGGCAGACTGATTTACCAGCTTCCGATGAGCCTTTGCGAAATGTTTATCAAAGAGATTTTTGGTGAGCGGAATATTGATTTAGATGATGAAACGATGGTGACAATCCAGAAATTTTTTGAAAACAGCCTGAATATTTCAGAAACAGCAAGGCAGCTATACATCCACCGGAATACGCTGGTATACCGTTTAGAACGTCTGGAAAAGATGATTGGACTTGATATCCGCAAATTCGAGGATGCCATGACTTTTAAGATTGCCATGATGGTCATTGCACATATGGATTACCAGAATTAGCGGCCTTGTTTTGCGGAACTATGAAAATTTAATTATGTAAATTATATGGGACAGTACCAATCGGTGCTGTCCTTTTTTCGAAAAAATTATCATGCGGAAATTGTGTAAAATGAATTGTAAAAATGAGCTTCAAGACAGAAATTAGTTAAAATGCACAAAAAAGAATTTCTTTTTTAGTTTATTTGCGGATAGCGAAAGTAAAAAAATTAGAATATAATTAATTATCGAAAAACTGCGAAAACGTAATCGGAGGGAAAACGTAATCGCAGGGAAATATAAAATAAAACGATGAAAAGGAGAGGGAAAGATGAGAAAGTTAAAAGAACGCTTTCACAGGAAACATGGCATTGTAAGCCGTATCTTTAGTATGGTACTTGCACTTGCTATGATTGTGACCATGGTTCCGGCAATCGGTGGTGCAACCACTGCATATGCTGCGAGCCCGACAATCCGGTTGTACCTGGACAAACCAAGTACATGGAATACACCGGTTGTCAATGTCTGGGCTGCCGGTGCTACGGTAGATAACCATGACGCAGGAAATGCCGCCATTTCACAATGGGGGGATCAGGAAAAACCAAAGCTTGCATATGAGAAAAGTTCTAATCTCTATTATGTAGATGTACAGAGCAGTGAGTGGACAGGTTTTCAGTTTGTTGATGCAGGTTCTACTGAGAAGGCTGCACCGGAGATAAAGACAGAAGGAGCTGCAATTGAGCAGATTAAGACTTTTACTTCTGATACAAGCATTTATTGTTTATTGGATGATAATGGAAAATATCAGTGGTATAAGGATGCTTCAAAGAATGAAACATTGATTCCGGAGTCTGTACCAACAGAATGTGATCTGACTATTAATTATAAGAGCACATTAGGCAATGATGTTGCTGCATATATATATCATGAGACCAATAAGCCGGCAGGTGAATGGCCGGGAAAAACCATGACTGCAGCAGAAGGTCATGAAGGCTGGTATACAATGCATCTGACATTAGATAACAGCACAGATTATGATCTCATTTTAAATGATGATGGACATGGAAACCAGTTAGACGGAGTAACACTTTCTACAAAAGGAAAGGCAGAAGCAGAGTACTGGTTCGATGGTTCTTTGTCAGAGACAAAACCTGCTGATTGGAAATATGTAACAACCATTCATTATCTTGCTTCAGGAATGGGAAGCACTATTTACAATCATATGTGGGGAGCAGATGCCTCTGCAACAGGAGCAGGTGTTGGAAAAGAATGGCCAGGTGGACAGATTTCAGAAAATGCTGACCATTCCGGATGGTATGATGTAGTATATACACAGGATGTAAAACAGAATTTCAGCTGTATTTTTAATAATAACAATGGAGCACAGACGGATAATATTGATGTTTCTGTAACATCAACAAGTACTGAACTCTGGGTTACCGGAACCAAAGGTGGTGGTGATACAACCGTATATAAAACAGCACCGGACAGCTGGGAGGCACCGGTTCCAGACCACACATTTACAATGTATTATTACAATGAAGATTTATCAACAGACACAGACATGGGAAAAGTTGATATGTGGATGTGGAATGCCGGATTAAATGGATCATATGTTTTTGATGAAACAGAATATGATGCTGCAAATAATGTGACATGGTTTAAAAAGACCATTACAGTTGCCGGCAGTAATGTGGGAAAAACAGTAGGATTAAAGGCACGTTATGACATAACACAGGGATGGGATGGCGGCTCTGATACCGCAGACCGTTCTTTTACAATAAGCGGTGATGAGAATGAGGTATTATATTATGTGGATGGTTCAGATCCGGTTCATGAGAAACCGACAATCGTACCAACGGAAAAGAGATACCTTGTATTGGATTATGAGAATCCAGGATTAAAAGAAAAAGGAATTACACCACAGTTCTATACATGGTCATCAGGATATGCTTCAGCATTAACCGATTTTACATACGTAGGTGGAGATAAATGGACAATAACAATTCCAGCAAAACCATCTTGTACAAAGGTTGATTTTTGTATCGCATTAGATTCAACAGTTGATCCGTGGATTAAAGATGGTGGAGACCATTCCGTTACATTCCCTTCTGACCAGAAGGTTATCTATGCCAGCATGAAAGCCGGCAGTGAGCCGGAAATTGCTATGCCATATAATACTGGCTATGAAGTAGATGCAGAAAATCAACAGGTATCATATTACTATCGTGATGATGCTGCATTTGTAGATGGCACCTTAAAGGATATGACAGTATCTGTTGATGTAGACGGAACAGAGTATCCAATGACATACAATGATACAACAAAGCGTTTTGAGTATGTAAAGAGCGGCTTGACAGATGGTAAAACACATTATCGTTACAAAGCAAATGGAACTTATGTTGTAGATGCATTCAATTCAAACAGTGAAGAGTACAAGAAAGCAGATTACTCATATTTTGAATACTATAAATTAAATGCAACAGTTACAGCAGAAGTTATGAATAAATCCTTTAACTACAATGAAAATGATGTTGTTAAGTTTAAGGTTGAACAGGATAGTTCAGATGCTAAAACATTAGAAGTAGCTAGCGCAAGTATCGATGTTTCTTCCCTTGGCGGAAGCAATGCAATGCCGATTGAACCGGAATTGCAGGCAGTTACCATTTCTGCTACAACAGATACAACATTAGGAATTAAGACATTACCAATTACTGTAACAGACCAGTACGGTAATAAATTCAGTACTACAGTGGATGTTGAAATTACAGACCGTGTGAAGGAAAACAAAAATGATTTCGACTGGGATGAATCTGTTGTCTACTTTATGGTGACAGACCGTTTCTTTGATGGTAATGAATCTAACAATACAGCAAGTGGTGCAGATACATACGGAGACAATCCGGGACTGTATCATGGTGGAGATTTTGCAGGTGTAACAACCAAGTTAGATTACTTACAGGATTTAGGTGTAAATACAATCTGGATTACACCAATTGTAGAAAATGTGAAAGGTGTAGCTGTAACAGATGAGGGTTCAGAAGATGTTCCTTATAATGCAGCATACCATGGATACTGGGCAAGTGATTTTACAAAATTGAATCCGACACTTGGTACAACAGAAGAATTTGAAACTATGATTAGCGAAGCACATAAACGTGGCATGCGTATTATGGTTGATATTGTTGTAAACCATGCTGGATATGGTACAGAATCAACATTTGCTGATATGCTTAGGGATAAGAGCGTCAGTGAAGGCGATATTAAATCATGGCAGTCTGGCTTGCCGGATTTTGCAACAGAAAAAGCAGATGTCAGGGCAAAATTAGTAGAATGGCAGACATCATGGATGAAGGATTATGGTGTTGACTATTTCCGTGTAGATACAGTAAAGCATGTTGACAGTACAACATGGGCAGCACTTAAGAATTCTACAACAGAAGTAAATCCATCCTTCAAGATGATTGGAGAATATTATGGCGCAGGATATGCGTCAAATGGTAGTACCTTAGGTACCGGTCAGATGGATGCAGACCTTGATTTTGATTTTAATGATCAGGCAACAAGCTTTGTCAGTGGTAATATTTCTTCTGTAGAAAGCTTCCTTTCTTCCAGAAATGCAGCACTTAATAACGCATACATGACAGGTCAGTTTTTAAGCAGTCATGATGAAGATGGATTTAAGGCGTCCTTAATGAACGGAAAAGGATATACCGAGGATGAGGCAACATCAGCAGCGTTAGTTGCAGCTACCTTACAGCTTACTGCAAAGGGTATTCCGGTTATCTATTATGGTGAAGAAGTTGGTTTAAGCGGATTAAATAATTATCCATACCAGACTAATAGATATGACATGGATTTCTCTCTGGCAACAGAGGACAATGTAACTTATCAGCATTATAAGAATCTGCTGAGCATCCGTAATGCATACACAGATGTATTTGCAAGAGGAAGCAGAAAGGTTGTGGCAAGTTCTGATGAGGAAGGCTATGATGTAGTTTCAAGATCCTATGGAGGAACAACCTTATATGTTGGTATGAATATCAAGGATACCGCAAAAGAAGTAAAAGTTCCGGTTAATGCAAATGCAGGAAATACAGTTGTAAATCTTTATGATGGTAAAACATATACTGTTTCTTCTGATAAGACAGTAACAGTTACCATTCCGGCAGCAAAAGATGGCGGTACTGTAGTGCTGAGAGCAGATAAAAAGATTAATCTTGACATTACTGTTCCGGGTAAAGATTTCCAGGAAGTAATTGATACCATTGATGCTGTGGGAGATACAGCAAAGATTAATGTTACAATGCCAGATACCACAAAAGTTCCGGCAGAAGTATTCAATGGCATGATTGGAAAAGATATTACCATTACCTTCAAGCTGAGTGACAACGTAAGCTGGATTGTAAACGGAAAGAACATTGTAAGTAAATTAAAAGATGCAATAGACCTCGGGGTAACCGTAGGTAAGAGCAGCATCCCGGCTGATAAGATTAAAGCATTAGCTGGAGACAATAAGACTATTGAACTTTCACTGGCACATGACGGAGCATTTGGATTTGATGCTACACTTCGTGTCAACGTTGGTGCAGAGAACAGTGGAAAATATGCAAACCTTTACTATTATAATGAAAAGACCGGAGCATTAGAATATGTTCAGGCTGTAAAGGTAAATGCAGACGGAACCGTTGATTTCAAATTCTCACATGCATCTGAGTATGTTATTGTACTTAGCAATACAGATATGAAACCAGCAGCATCTACAACTCCGAATGCAACACCTGTTGTAACAGCAGAGAAGCAGGTTAAGACAGGAGATAATACTCCGATTGCATGCATGGTAGTATTGTTATTCGTTGCAGGAGCAGCGGTAGTTGTACTTTACAGAAGACGTAAAAGAGTCTAAGCAGAGCAAAACTGCAAACAGGAGAGTTTAGTTTTTATAATGTATATCGTCTGAAATAAGAGGATAGATGGAAAGGGCAGCGAAAGCTGCCCTTTCCCCTTTTAACCCTCTTGGATAAATAAAAGAACAAAAGGAATAAATCCAGGCAGAAGATTGACATACTATTCCTAAGGTGTTATTCTTAGTTCCGACTGAATTACTTGGAAATAGGACGAAAATAGCTGATAAAGCAAATTGATAAAGGAGGAAAACCGATGGAATTAATCTATCTGGACAATGCGGCAACAACAAGAACGGACGAGCGGGTAGTGGAGGCAATGCTTCCTTATTTTACCCGGTATTATGGAAATGCATCTACCATTTATGCATTGGGTGAGGAAAGCCGCAAGGCAGTAACAAGGGCCAGAGATATTATTGCAGCAGGAATCGGTGCGAAACCGGAAGAAATATATTTTACGGCAGGTGGAAGTGAATCTGATAACTGGGCACTGAAAGCAACAGCAGAAGCTTATAAAGAAAAAGGAAAACATATCATCACCAGTAAGATTGAGCATCATGCAATTCTTCATACCTGTGAATGGTTGGAAAGACAGGGCTTTGAGGTAACTTATCTTGATGTGGATGAGAATGGACGTATCAATCCGGCAGATGTAGAAGCAGCAATCCGTCCGGATACCATTCTGATTTCTATTATGTTTGCCAACAATGAGATTGGCACCATCGAGCCGATTGCAGAGATTGGTGCAATTGCCAAGGCACATGGAGTTTTATTCCATACTGATGCAGTACAGGCATTTGGTCAGGAGCCAATCCAGGTAGATGAAATGAATATTGATATGTTAAGCAGCAGTGGCCATAAATTAAATGGACCAAAGGGAATCGGTTTTCTCTATATCAGAAAAGGTGTAAAAATCCGCTCCTTTGTACATGGTGGTGCACAGGAGAGAAAGAGAAGAGCCGGAACGGAAAATGTACCGGCAATTGCAGGTCTTGGAGAAGCAGCAGAAGAAATCTATGAGAATCTCGATGAAAAGAGAGCGCATCTTTACGGATTAAAGCAGCGTTTTATCGACGGAATCGAAAAGCTGGAAGGAACCCATGTAAATGGAAAGACCGGAGAGGATTCTGCACCACATATCGTCAGCGTCAGCTTTGAAGGAATCCGAAGTGAAGTATTATTACATTCACTGGAAGACAGGGGGATTTATGTATCTTCCGGTTCTGCCTGCTCTTCCAATAATCATGCAGGCAAACAGAAGGGAAGCAAGACCCTTAGAAATATTCATTTAAAGGAAAACCTTCTGGATTCCACACTGCGTTTTTCCTTCAGTGTGCATACAACGGAAGAAGAGATTGATTACGCATTAGAAGTACTGGGAGAGCTGCTTCCGGTATTGAAGAAATATACAAGACATTAAAAGAGAAAGGAAATCATATGTATAAATCATTTCTGGTAAAATATGGAGAAATCGGAGTAAAGGGAAAGAACCGCTACATTTTTGAAAATATGTTAATGGAGCAGATCCGTCATGCGTTAAAGACAGCAGAGGGCGAGTTTGAAGTAACCAAAGAGCAGGGAAGAATCTATGTCAATGTAGTATCCGATGACTATGATTATGACGAGACCGTAGAAGCATTAAGCCGTGTATTTGGTATTGTAGGATTCTGTCCATTACTTCAGGTAGAGGATGAAGGCTTCGATAAATTAGCGGAGACAGTGGTAGATTATCTGGGTAAAGAATATCCGGAAAAGAACTTTACCTTTAAAGTAAATGCAAGGAGAGCAAGAAAGAATTATCCTCTTGATTCCATGGAAATCAATGCTGAACTGGGTGGAAAAATTTTAGATGCGTTCCCGGAGAGCAAGGTAGATGTGCATAACCCGGAGGTTATGGTCTGCATTGAAATCAGAAGCCTTATCAATATTTATTCCAAGGAAATTCCGGGACCGGGTGGAATGCCGGTAGGTTCTAACGGAAAAGCAATGTTATTATTATCCGGCGGAATCGACAGCCCGGTAGCAGGTTATATGATTGCAAAACGTGGAGTAGCGTTGGACGCAACTTATTTTCATGCACCGCCATATACTTCAGAACGTGCAAAACAGAAGGTAGTGGATCTGGCAAAACTGGTAGCAAGATACAGCGGACCTATCAATCTTCATGTAGTGAATTTTACCGATATCCAGCTTTATATTTATGAGAAATGTCCACATGAGGAGCTTACCATTATCATGCGCCGCTATATGATGAAACTGGCAGAGCATTTTGCTAAAGAAAACCGCTGTTTAGGACTGATTACCGGAGAGAGTATCGGACAGGTCGCAAGCCAGACCATGCAGTCATTAGCGGCAACCAATGAAGTATGTACCATGCCGGTATACCGCCCATTGATTGGATTTGACAAGCAGGAAATCGTAGAAGTGTCAGAAAAAATTGATACCTATGAGACATCTATCCAGCCGTTTGAAGACTGCTGTACCATTTTTGTGGCAAAGCATCCGGTTACCAAACCGAACATTGAATACATCAAGAAATCTGAAACAAAGTTAGAAGAGAAGATTGATGAACTGATGCAGACTGCAATTGATACGGTAGAAGTGATTCACGTAGAAGCAGAGTAGTGTGAATAGAAATAGAATGCTGTTTAGAAGCAGAATATTACGTAGAAACAGATAATATATAAAAGCAGAGCAATATATAGAAACGGAATTAAATAAGGGACTCGCACAGCGTAGCGGGTTCCTGCACAAATAAAAAAAGGGATTGCTTTCGCAATCCCCCCAATTCATTTACATCAATTCAATTATACAAGATAAGGTTTTAATGCTTCCATAATCTCATCCAGATTAGACTCTGCATGGATTGCTAAGTCGATTGGTTTGGATAAATCTAAGCTGAAGATACCCATGATAGATTTAGCATCGATAACGTATCTGCCGGATACCAAGTCGAAATCGTAATCGAATTTGGTAATGTCGTTTACAAAAGATTTTACCTTATCGATAGAGTTTAAGGAAATCTGAACTGTTTTCATGATAACTACCTCCTTTGGGTTCACACTTTCTGATCTTATATTAGCAAACTATCGTCACAAAAGTCAATTATCAAACGTAACAAAAATGGTGGAGAATAATATGAAAAGTGTTGCATTACATAATTTAGGTTGCAAAGTGAATGCGTATGAGCTGGAGGTTATGCAACAAAAGTTACAAGATCGGGGATATAAAATTGTGCCTTTTGATTCCGATGCGGACATTTATATTGTAAATACCTGTACTGTTACAAACATTGCAGACCGGAAATCGCGCCAGATGCTGCACCGGGCAAAGCACAGAAATCCGGACGCGGTTGTCGTTGCGGTCGGGTGCTTTGTACAGGCGGGCGAGGAAAACAGAATGGACGACTGCATTGATCTGGCGGTGGGAAACCAGCATAAAAAGGATATCGTGGAGATTCTGGAGGCGTATCTGGAGGAGCATACTGCAGACGCCAGCGCCGTGACAGACATCGGCGCTGTGCGGGAGTATGAGGAAATGCGCA
>ENA-OPCU01000751-OPCU01000751.1-human-gut-metagenome-genome-assembly--contig:-NODE-751-length-10900-cov-4.451268_pt1 | contig 10900 bp, 9 predicted proteins | sample MGYA00241255_ERZ501490 | MGnify/ENA primary metagenome ERZ501490 (study PRJEB25962, sample SAMEA2042627) | human gut metagenome | biome: human gut; feature: human-associated habitat; material: faeces... | reverse complement strand
AAAAGTTTGATACAAGCATTCTTGATAACGTTACAAGAGAATCAGTGGAATCTACTCTTGTAAAAAATGGTAATAGGTTAGTTCGTAATTCTATTGATGTATCAGTATAAAATACAATCACTTCAATTTGGGCTAAATAACCATTACCACAATTACAACTAAATAAAAACCCCGGTGTCAGAGCGTATAGAAAACAAATCTATGCGCTCTGTTTTTATGTAAAGGAGCAGATTTATGAAAAAATAGCAAGGCTGGACAGCGAGCCGCTGATAACACAAATTTACAAAGATAATTATGAAAAGGCAGTGTATGGGAACTGAAAAGATAAGAAAAGCATTTTATATTGAAGAAGAACTGCTGGGGCAGGTAGATGCCCTGTTACCACAGGCAGATGTGCGTTCACGAAACGAATTCGTCAATCGGGCACTGCGGTTTTATATCGGATATCTCACTTCGGAGAAAATAGAAAATTATATGCTGACAACCATCTCCTCTGTCATGCATGCAACGGTAAAGGACAGCGAGAACCGCATGGCTCGTGCAATGTATAAACTTGCAGTGGAAACTTCCAAGCTGTCCCATGTGATCGCATACAGCCATGGTGTGGATGAGCAGGCACTCGGAAAGCTGCAGGCGAAGTGTGCAGAAGAGGTGAAACGGATCAATGGAGCAGTGAGGTTTGAGGAGGCATATCAATATCAGCAGGGGGATCGTTTTTAAGAAATAATTTATTGAAATGCGGTAAGACTTACAGTATGATAAAAGAAAAGGAAGGAGTGGTACATGATGACACAGATGAAGGAACGGGCAGTTGAATTGATAGAACGTATTCCAGATGAAAAAATGTTTTATGTGATTAATATTCTTCAGAATCTTGAGGAAATGTCATCCAACAGACCTGCAGATAAGAAACAGGCAATGGAAGCACTCCAGAATGTGCTGAAGTTCAGCGGAAGATTACCAGAAGATTTTGACGCAGACAAGGAATTACAGGAGGCAAGGGAGGAAAAGTATGGTAATATTGGTTGACACAAATATTATTATAGATGCACTTGCCAATCGGGAACCATATGCTGATGATGCAAAAAGAATTATGGAAAAATGTGCGGCAAGGGAAATAACAGGAATACTTGCGGCACATAGCATACCAAACTTGTTTTATATTCTTAGAAAAAATTTCAGTCAGGAAGAAAGAAGATTTCTTCTGAAAAATTTATGTGAGATATTTCAGATTTCTGACTTGAATGAAAAGAAGATAGTAGCTGCATTGGAAAACAATGCATTTTCAGATTTTGAAGATGGTCTGCAGGAAGAATGTGCAGTTGAGTCTATGGCAGATTATATTGTTACACGAAATCCGGCTGATTTTAAGCATTCAAGAGTAAAAGTAATTCTCCCAGATGAGTTGTTGAGAGAGTTAGAAAAAAATTAATTATCAGGAGTCGATTTGTCAAGGGGATATTTCGCATTGCAATACGGCTTTGTAAAAACAGAGGGGTGTCAACCCCTCTTGGCTGCATAGTGCTACCTGCCGAAGAAGGCAACCGTCCCCCCTCGGAGAGCGCACGACTGCCGCAGGCAGTAGCACCGCCCACTTTTGAGTGGTGAGTAAGTGCGCCCTTAGACGGATTAAATTGACTATCCTTTTGAATATTGATATAATGTGAGCGTAAGCTAAATCAAAAATTTCTTAACAGACAAATTTAAGAAGGAGTGATTTAGATGAAAAAGAAAACTAAGACTGTAATTGGTGTTATCCTTGCAGTAGCTCTGGTAGCTGTCTTGGTAGTTGTAGGATTTATGACTTACCTGGGAATTACCTGGACAAACAATCATGAATTCGGAGAATATGTCAGCAAGGAAGGTCCTTGGGGAATGACTGCTACATGGGTATCTGAGGATAGCAGCAGTTATCTCATTTGCAAAAAGGAGAATGATGAACCATTTGCCAAGGTTACAGCCTATTTTCAGGGGGTGGATGGTTGGCAAGCCTATGAACTGCATGGCAGAGACCGGATTGCTTATCTGAATACTGTGGAAAACGATACAACCATTGATAGCACCAGCGGAAATATGAAATTTGATGGAACTACATTTACCATTACAGATTTAGATAAAGAAATCTTCGGCACAAATGAATTTAATTATGTTATCACTGATAAGGAGTTCAGCCCCGATTAAAGTGCCAGAACTATTCCGATACGGTGGAAACATAACCGATGGAAAAGCGGAAACAGTGTATGCTATTACGTTGAGAACACCCGAAAGCCGAGAAACCAAATAATCGTTACTCTACCAATGGTTTATGTCCATATCGAAAAGGTTGATGTGAGAATAGAATAATTCTGTTCGACTTATTCCGATTATTCTAACAGATTTGCTCAGCACAAGGAACCCTGCGTGGGGGCAGATATATTTGCAAAGGATTTTACATAAAAAGCTGCTGAACAATCCAGAAAAGGAGAGTTTCAGCAGCTTTTTCATACTCTGTACTGTGTGCCCATCAAGAAAATACTGGATTCTATTGATTGACCACCGCCTTTCGGCTGCATACATTCACCACAAATGAGCCGCCAGCCGTTATGTATTCAGGTGGCAGAAACCACCCTTTACAGAGTACATCACAGAAGGGAATACAGGACCATTACTTCGGTAGTGGTCTTTTCTGTACTCTTAAAAGCTGTGAATTTATGAGGAGGAAACATAGTTGAAAGATTTTGAAGGGTTCATTAAGAACTATGCTACCAGAGATTTTATCTATTTTTTTGCAGAAAAATCTATTGAAATATATAAAAATCAAGTAGAAAAATTAGATGAACATTTGGTATGTAATATTACATTTCCTTTAAACATTATTCAGCATGGTTTTATATACAAACAGGTAAAAGTCATGTTATCGGCATGGGATATTCCAAACATGGCATATCTTTCTATCACGAATTCCAATGATTACAGAAATGATATTATGACAGAACAATTAGCAGGAAGAGTGGTCAACCTGTATCGTGGGTATGAAAATAAGCATTCAGGAAGTGAATATATTGGAAATAATGGACTGCCTAGTATATTCAAATATTTGATGGGAATGTCATATGAACAATTTAAATATGCAAATCCGGCATGGATATATCAGAACTATAACCGCAATTACCATATGCTGATCGGTTCGCCTAATATTAACAGGGAAAAAATAGTTGATATCAATGTGATTACAAACGAATTATTTGGACTTACAGCAGAGGAATTGTTAGCAGTAGAATGGATTATCTGGTGGCTGTGTTCTATTCATCCAGATCCATTAAGCGCACCGGAAGAGTTATATAGAAAAAAAGAAAATAGCATCCTGACAAAGAAAAATCTGGAGCGGGTTATAAGTTATTATTCTGTGACCTATGAACAGGTGAGAAACTCATCATTGCGAAAACAGATTTTCTACAACAAACCATTTGTGATTACGCAAAAGACGAAAGAAACGATTGCAGTCAGTTTCTATTTGGTACAGATGATGATAGCAGATGGATTGTACTGGCTGATTCGGGATTACTATCACAACAATCATTGGGGAACCAAATTTATAATTGCTTTTGGAGAGATGTTTGAGGATTACTTTGAAGAACTGGCAGGTTTATATCTGCCCAAGAATTCATGGCATAAGATTCCAGAGGAAAGAAAAAAGAGTGCTGATTATTATGTTGAAGTGGATGAAGCGGTATTTTTGTTTGAATTAAAATCAGGATTACTTGGACTGGGAGCAAAACAGCAGGTGCCGGATGTTGGGCAGATTGATATATTTTATAACAGGAACATAAAAGAGGCATATGAGCAGTTGAAGGCATCAGAGCAGGAATATAAAGGAGAGAAACCTGTAATAAAGGTTTTTCTTTTGTATGAGAGTATGACAAATACACAGATGATAGTCGGCTCATTGCCGGAAATATTTGAGCAAGATCCAAGATGTTATATTATGACAATAGATGATCTGGAGATGCTTCTGGCAACCTATAAAAAGGATAAAAGCAGATTTGATGATGTTGTGAAAGCACTTGTTGAAAACAAAAGAGGAGGCAACGACTATAAGAGTGTTCTGGAAATATTGAATATATATCAGGCAGTTGGCGATATGCATTTTATTGGAGAAAGAGATTATTTCAATAAAATAGCAGAAAAGCTGAAAAAGGAATTAGGGACAGACCAATAAGGAGGACACCATGCCCAAACTTATCCTACGCTGCAACTACCTCAAAAACTCCCCGCCCGCACACCTTGCTAATTACATCAATTACATCGGCACCCGTGAAGGCGTGGAGAAGGTAGCCAGCACGACATCTTCGCTGCCAGCCACCGACCGGCAGAAAAGTCTGATTGCAGATATTCTGTCGAAGATTCCCGATGCGAACCGGATGCATGAGTATCACGATTATATCCAAAGACCAACCAGAGAAAATGCATCGGAGTTTATTACGCAGGCGTTGGAAAATAACCTTGACATCATAGCGAAAAAGAAAAATTATATGGATTATCTGGCAAACAGACCGGGAGTAGAAATCATAGGTACTCACGGTCTGTTTTCAAATGAGGGAGAACCAGTGGTGCTGTCCCGTGTGGCAGAAGAGGTGGCAAATCATCCCGGTGTGATCTGGACGAATGTCATCAGCCTGCGGAGGGAGGATGCCGAGCGGTTAGGCTATGACAGTGCCGCCCAGTGGCAGGCACTGTTGAGGAGCAGGGTGCAGTTGCTGTGTGAGAATTGTAAGATAGACAGCCGGAACCTGAAATGGTATGCGGCATTCCACAATGAATCCCATCATCCCCATGTGCATCTGGTGGTCTATTCTTCTGATCCGTCCGAGGGATACTTGACGGCAAAGGGAATTGATGCCATGCGTTCTGCATACGCACATGATATTTTCCGGCAGGAGTTTCTAAGCATCTATGAGAAGGCAACCGAACAGAGAAACCAGTTAAAAGAGCAGGCAGAAAAAAGTCTGCTTTTTTTGTTGCAGCAAATGCAGGAGGGAGTCTGTCATAATCTCAAGATTGCAGAGCAGATGCAGCTTTTATCCAGACGGTTAAAAAATACCGGAGGGAAAAAGGTATATGGATACTTGAAAGCAGATGTGAAAGCCATCGTAAATGACATTGTAGATGAACTGGCAAAGGAAGAGCGTGTGGCAGAATGCTATCAGGCATGGCTAAAAAGCAGGGAGGAGATACAGCATTACTATAAAGATTCGGAAATAGAGAGGATACCGCTGTCACAGCAGAAGGAGCTAAAGAGCATTAAAAATATGGTCATCCGTGAGGCAGTCCGTTTTGGAGAAGGGTATCTGTATCTGGAAGAAGCGGAAACAGGAATGGAACGGCTGGAAGAGATATCCGAACAGCAGACGGAAAACCTTGCCGCATTGCAGGGGGAGGACATGCCGGATATCCTGCCTGAACAGACGGAAATGGAAGAGCAGGAATCAGACAGGCAGGAAGAAGGGCAGGGGGAATCCATTTCTTATTTTGCCAGATGGACGGACCGGTATAAAGAAGCGAGGGAATATCTCTATGGCACGATGGAGGCAGAACCGGATGAGGAGGCAGCCCATGAGATTATGCTGGAAGAGGCAGAGCATGGGAATGCGTATGCCATGCACGACATGGGAAAGATTTATGCGCAGGGCATTGGCTGTGAGGCAGATAAAGAAATGGCAGATGTGTGGTACAAAAAAGCATTAGCGGCAATGCAGTATGTAGAGCAGAAGAAAAAGAATACCTATCTGGAATACCGCATCGGAAAAATGTATCAGTACGGACTTGGCACAGAAGAGAATCTGGAACAGGCAGCGGAGTGGTTTTTCAAGGCGGCAGCAAAGGAACATAAGTATGCGCTCTATTCCCTTGGCATGCTTTATCTGCAGGGGAAGGGAGTGGAGCAGGATGAGGAAACCGCATATAGTCTGTTGTTCCGGTCTTACAGCAAGGGAAATCCCTATGCGGCATATGAACTTGGAAAACTCTATGCGGCAGGATGCGGTACAGAGAAAAATCAGGAAAAGTCGGAAAATTGTTATCGTGCTGCCTTTTTAGGTTTTCTGAATCTGGAGAAAAAATCAAAGGATGATACGCTCTGGTATCGTATCGGCTGCATGTATCTGCATGGGATCGGGACAGAGGCAGACGAAACGAAAGCGGAACATTATCTGACAAAGGCATCTGATTATGGCAACACCCATGCCTTCTATCAGCTTGCCAGACTCTATATCAGACAGGAGAGCCAAAAGTTAAGCGGGGAGTCTGGGACAGAGCTGGATGTTGAAAAGATTGCAAAAGCGGTAAAGTGGCTGGAAGAATCAGCCGCACAGGAAAATCCGTTTGCGGATTATGCACTGGGACGATTATACAGGGAAGGCATACTGGTGGCAGCGGACATGGAAAAGGCAGTGTTCCATCTGAAACGTGCCGCGGATGCCGGAAACAGCTATGCACAGTATCAGCTTGGAAAAATATATCTGGAAGAGGACACTAAAAACATTCCGGCAGCCATACAGTATCTGACACTGGCTGCGAAACAGAAAAATGAATTTGCAGCATACCGGTTAGGGAAAATTTATCTTGCCGGAGAAGAACTGCCAAAGAACACAGAGCTGGCACTGCATTATCTGAAGATGGCAGCAGACACCGGAAACCAGTATGCACAATATGCCCTGGGCAAAGTGTATCTGATCGGAAAGGATGCCCGGCAGGACAAGGAACGGGCATACGACTATTTTTTAAAATCCGCAGAGCAGGGAAACATTTATGCGGCGTATTTTTTAGAACACTGGAATGACATGCCACACCCCGATCTGCTTTTAATGGCAACAAGGCTCATGCGGCATCTGGAACATATCATGGGGGAGAATGTGTTCGGAAGAAAGAGCGGAGGCAGCAGACAGGGGATTGACAGAAAGCTGGCACGAAAAATCCGGCAGAAGAAGATTGCACAGGGACATGCCGTGGATGACCATGAGAACATGGTACAGACACAGTGATCACTGGAGGAGTGGTAGAAATGATGAGAGGAGGTACGATTGGGAGATTTTATTTACTTTACAGAGGAACAGAAGGAGCGTGCCAATGCAGTACAGATTGCGGACATCCTTCGCCGGGAGCATGAGGAGGTGGAGCGTTCCGGGAATGAATGGCGCTGGAAACGGCACAGGAGTGTGACTTTTCGGGGGAGCAGTTGGTACCGCCACAGCAGACAGGTCGGAAGTCATGCCATTGATTTCATGCAGGAGTTCTTCGGGATGTCCTACCCGGAGGCGGTGAGCTATCTGCTGGACGGAGAACAGGGACAGCTTATTGAACGGGGAAAAAGGCAGGAGACAAAAAGAAAACCGATAAAAGCCGGGAAGGGACGGCAGGCTGTAGAAAAAGAACAGACAGAGGAAAGAAAAGAACCGAAAGAGCCAAAGAAACTGAAACCGCCGGAGAAAAATCCGACCATGAAGAGGGTCTATGCGTATCTTCTGCAGAAACGTCATATTGACAGGGAAATCCTCTCGTACTTTGCAAAGGCAGGAACCATATATGAATCTGCGGAGCATCACAATATTGTGTTTGCCGGACTGGACAGCGAGGGGAAAATCCGGCATATCCATGTGAAGGGGAGCTGTTCTGACGGCAGGAGCTTCCGGCTGAATCAGGAAGGCTCGGAAGCTGCCTACGGATTTGGATACAAGGGAACCGGGAACAGACTGTATGTGTTTGAGGCACCCATTGATCTGTTATCATTTCTGTCCCTGTATCCAGACAACTGGCAGGAGAACAGTTATATCACCTTAAACGGTGTGGCAGAACATGCCATGCTGCAGGCATTGAAAGACAACCCAAGACTGGATACGGTTGTGCTGTGCCTCGACCATGATCCGGCAGGCATAGAAGCGTGCGGCAGACTGGCAGAGATTCTGGTACGCAATGGATATGGTGCGGTGAAACGGTTACAGTCAGCCTGCAAAGACTGGAATGAGGATTTAAAGGGCAGATATGGTGAGGAAACAATTCCGGCACAGGAACATCCGAGAGTCATGGAATGCAGGGCATGGACAGAGGTGCTGAAAGAGGTGACGGAATCCATCAACATCAAGTATGCCAACAGAAGTTATATCTGCCGTTATTATCAGGATATTTATAATGAACTGAAAAAAGGCAGGGGCAGGGAACAGCTTACGGATGCCTTTGACGGACCGGGGATGCTTTTGACCGGAGTGCTTGTGCGGTGCATGGAAAAAGAGGGAATCGCACTTGGCAGGGAAACTAGTGCAGACCAGATACTGGAAAATCTGTCAAAGCGTTATCAGCCGCATAAAGACAAGGGAAACTTCAACACCCGCATCCGGCAGATGCAGGCAGCCTTTGAAGAAACACTGGAGGTGTTCGATACAAAAGACTTAGAACAAAAAGAAGATCAGGAACTGCTTGCCAGAAAATGTATGAGCCTTGCGATGGAATGCATCCGGGCTCATATTTTTGTTGCCATCGACTGCGGGGAAGAGCAGATGAAGCCGGCAAAACAGAATGTGAAGGAACAGAAAATGGAACATCAGGAGGGAGGAATGATGCTATGCAGCCAGTCGTGATGCTGGTGATCGCAGGGGTGGCAATGTTTTCCGTGATTGGAGGCGTGTCACTTCTGTCACACTATTATACATTAAACGGAATCAAGAGCAGGACTGTCGGGGACGGTCAGCATGGAACGGCGAGATTTGCCACGAAAAAGGAAATCGCAGAAACCTATGTGCAGGTGCCCTATGAACCGGAGCTGTGGCGCAGGGGTGAGAACCTGCCGGCTGCACAGGGACTGGTACTCGGCAGCATGGAGCGGGCAGGAAAACTATACGCACTGGTGGATACCGGGGATGTGCATTGCCTGATGATTGGCGCGGCAGGAGTCGGAAAGACCGCACATTTTCTGTATCCCAACATTGAATATGCCTGTGCCTGTGGAATGAGTTTCCTGACCACGGATACAAAGGGAGACTTATACCGCAACTATGCAGGCATTGCAAAAAAATACTATGGCTACCATACGGCAGTCATCGATCTCCGTAATCCGACCAGAAGCGATGGTGACAATATGCTCCATCTGGTCAACAAATACATGGATGAGTATCTTGCAGACCATACGGACCTGAGTGCTAAGGCAAAAGCAGAAAAGTATGCAAAGATCACGGCAAAGACCATTATCTCCTCCGGTGGTACGGACAGTTCGAGCTATGGACAGAATGCATTTTTCTATGATGCGGCAGAAGGCGTGCTGACGGCAGCCATTCTGCTCATTGCGGAATTCTGCCCGGATGGAAAGAGGCATATCATCAGCGTGTTCAAACTGATACAGGATTTACTTGCACCATCCAAAGTGAAAGGGAAAAACCAGTTCCAGCTACTTCTGGCGAAACTCCCGGATACCCACAAGGCGAAATGGTTTGCAGGGGCAGCCTTAAATACAGCAGAGCAGTCCATGCAGTCGGTTCTCTCCACAGCACTATCCAGACTGAATGCTTTTCTGGATTCCGAGCTGGAGCAGATACTCTGTTTTGATACCGCCATCGATGCAGAGCTTTTCTGCAAAAAAAAGACGGCGGTGTTTCTGGTCATGCCGGAGGAGGACAATACCAAGTATTTTATTATTTCTCTGATTTTACAGCAGCTCTACCGGGAAATTCTCGTGGTGGCAGACGAGAACGGAGGGAAACTGAACAACCGTGTAGTTTTCTATTGGGATGAGGTCGGAACGATTCCGAAGATTGAAAGTGCAGAGATGATGTTCTCAGCGTCCCGATCCAGAAGGGTGAGTATCGTACCCATGATTCAGTCCTTTGCCCAGCTTAATAAGAATTATGGGAAAGAGGGTGCAGAAATCATTATCGATAACTGTCAGGATACCATCTTCGGTGGGTTCGCACCGAACTCGGAGTCAGCGGAAGTGCTCTCCAAGAGCCTGGGCAACAAAACCGTCATGTCCGGTTCCATCAGCCGGGGAAAGAATGATCCGAGCCAGTCCCTCCAGATGATCCAAAGACCGCTCATGACAGCGGATGAATTGAAGTCACTGCCAAAAGGAAACTTTATCGTATCAAAGACCGGGACTCACCCTATGCGGACAAAACTGAAACTGTTCTTAAAATGGGGCATCACATTTGAAGAACCCTATGAGATTGAAGAAAAATCTGCAAGAAAGGTAGCATACGCAGACAAGCAGGAGATTGAAGAGGAGATCATACGGAGATATATGTGCTGCATGGAAGAACCAGACGAGACACCTGCAGAAACGGCAAGGACAGGAGGGATGCAGCAGACATCGCTGACGGACACCATGAAAAAGATGCGGCAGACCTTACGGACGGAAGATTAGGAGGCAGGGTGACTAGGAAAGAAATTTATGAAACAGAGCTGCCACACAGGGCGGTGGCGGTCTATCTGTATCTGGAGACTCGTGCGGACAGGGAGAGGACATGCTATCCGGCAATCGGTACCATTGCCAGAGAGCTGCACCTGTCTGTAAGTACGGTCAAGCGTGCAATCCGCGATCTGGAGTGTGCAGGATTTATACAGAAAAAGCAGAGATGGCGTGAAAATGGAGGAAAGAGCAGCCTGCTCTATGAAATCATAAAATAGGCACAAAGGGATTACTGCGCCGGTCAGGTGGACTATGGTATGGTTCACCGTGGCCTGTGCAGGGAACTTTTCACTTTAAGGGAAAGGACAGAGAAAAGAAAATACAGTTGGCGATATGAAACATCAATATTTTTTTGGAAAAAACTAAGAATTGAAGTATTATCAGATGGATCATGTGGGGGATTCATAAAGTAGTGGTATCAACATGACGATATAGAAAATGCAGGGAAGCATTGTATTTCAAAGAGTTTGA
>ENA-OPCU01000747-OPCU01000747.1-human-gut-metagenome-genome-assembly--contig:-NODE-747-length-10954-cov-3.468575_pt1 | contig 10954 bp, 9 predicted proteins | sample MGYA00241255_ERZ501490 | MGnify/ENA primary metagenome ERZ501490 (study PRJEB25962, sample SAMEA2042627) | human gut metagenome | biome: human gut; feature: human-associated habitat; material: faeces... | reverse complement strand
AATACTTTAAAACTATTTGTTACAGATGAAAAAGAAATAAAGGAGATTACTATTGAGATAAATCCAAATAGTGCCTCTTTAGATAAATTAGAAAAATACTATAATTTAGGAATAAATAGACTAAGCATTGGCTTGCAATCTACTCATGACAAAATTCTTAGAAATATAGGGAGACTTCATACCTTTAATGATTTTAAAGAGGCCCTAAAAAATGCAAATGCTGTAGGTTTTAAAAATATATCTGTAGATTTAATTTATCCTCTTCCTGGATTAAATCTTTCTGGTTTTAAAGAAACATTAAATAGTGTAATAAAATTAAAAGATGAATTTAATATAAAGCATATATCGGTATATAACTTGGAAGTCCATGAAAATACAAGACTTGATTTTTTACTTAAAGAAGGATTTGTATCACTTTGTAATGAGGATGAAGAATATAAAATGCGTGAAGAATTAAACAAAAGATTACAAGATAATGGATTTGTTAAATATGAAATTTCTAATTATGCATACCCAGGATTTGAATCGAAGCATAATCTTTGTTATTGGAATCAAGAAAAATATATAGGATTTGGAGTTAATGCTTCATCGTTTTTTAATTTAAAAAGATACAGAAATACTTCAAATATAGATAAATATATTGATGGAATAAAAAATAATAAAAATATAGTTGTTGAAACTGAAGAATTAGACAAACTTTCACTTATGAAAGAATATATCATTCTAAAATTAAGACTTTCTAAAGGAGTTGAAATATCCGAATTTAAGCAAAAATTCGGTACTGATATATTTGATATATTTAATACTGAGTTTAATTCTTTAAAAAAAGATAATTTAGTTAATATAACATCTAAAAATATTTCCCTTACAAGTAGAGGAGAAGAAGTTGCAAATATTGTCTGGGAAATGTTTGTATGAGAAAATAATGTGTATATAAAATTTTTAAAATTAATAAGTTAAAGGAGAGAATTTAATGGAAAGTTATAAAAATTGCATAAAAGCATCTAAAATACCACATACAATAGATAATTACTATTTGAATAATTTAAGCTTTTATAATCCAGCTACGTCTTGGGGAATCTGTGGCAAAAACATTTCAAAGTATGATATGAATAATTTGTCAAAAGAATCATTTTGCAGACTAGCTTTTGATAGTAAAACAATATTTAGTCCTAATCAAAAAAATATATTTCATCCAGAAATTTTATTAGAAAAAGGAAAATCATTTGGATTAGGATTAAATAATTTGCATAATGTAGGCCTTGATGGAAAAGGAATTAATGTAGCAATTATTGATTGGAATTTCAATTATAATAACCCTGAAATGATTATGTCAAACGGAAAAAATAAGATTTTATATTATGATAATAGTAAATCAAGTCAAAAGAGTTGTGATGGATATCATGGAAAAACTGTTTCAAGTTTACTTGCTGGAAACAGTGTCGGCGTTTCTCCAAATTCTAATATTTATTATTTTGCAATTGACGATATACCTAGTGATGAAGATAAAATAGATATTTTTAATAAAATCATAGAATTAAACAAAGAAGGAAAAAATATTCAAATTATTTCAATGTCATCGTGTCTTAATGATAGAAGTAGTGAAAAGAAGTATGCTAATTTATTAAGAGAATCTGGTGTTGAACTTATTTCATCAAATACATTTTTTGATAATAATTTTACATATTTTGATAGAAATAATTATTTAGATATTAGTGATTATAATAATTTTGAAATACCTGTATTTCTTAAGCAAAAAATTATTAGTGAGTGTCCTTATTCTTTAGAAAATAAAAATGAATTGTTGAAATGTTACACTACATTTACTAAAGGATATGTACATGTACCATGTGGTGGAAGAACAACATTACAAATTGAAGGAAATGGCTACCAATATATTGCAACCTCTTGTGCAAGTTATTCAATACCACAGGTTGCTGGATTGTTTGCAATTGCAAAACAACTTGATCCAAATATAAGTTTTAAAGAATTTTCTATTATTGCTAAGGAAAAATCCTCTTTAAATAAAATTCGGATTTAATATTATAAATCCTGAAGAAATAGTTAAAGAAATAAATATTAGAAATAAGGATAAAATTCAAAAAGGAAGCTTGTACCAAAAAATATATGAATCATCAAGTAAATATATTCTTAAATTAAATAGTTTAGCTAAGTCAGATTTTATAGGAAATTTACAAAATTTTGTTAATAGCACTCCTAATTTTCAAGAATTAAATGGAGATGAAAATACATATTTTAAGCAGCATGCTCCAAACTCTTTAAATGATAGAAATTTTAAATAAAAAAATTATATATTGTATAGATAAATAGTTTAAATAGGTAAGAATATATAACGATATGAAAGAAAAAACCAATGCTACTAGAATATAAATTAAAAAGATCTAGCAGCACAATATATCGGTTGAAATAAGAATATAAATATGTTAGAATAACTGTTATATATTAAAGAAAAAATAGTAATGTGAGGTTAGAATATGGAAAACAAAAAATTCTTAATAATAGATGGAAATAGTATAATGAATAGAGCATATTATGGACTTATGAATATGCGTATGACATCTAGTATACTAAATATACATACTAATGCTTTATATGCATTTTTAAATATTTATTGGATGACATTAGATAGATTTAAACCTGACTATGTTGCTGTATCATTTGATTTAAAAGCTCCTACATTTAGACATGAAATGTATAAAGAGTATAAAGGTACAAGACATGCTATGCCAGAGGAATTAAAGGAACAAATGCCGGTTATAAAGAAAATATTAATGGCGATGAATGTACCAATTATTGAGCTGGAAGGATATGAAGCAGATGATATTTTAGGAACTATTTCAAATACAAATGAAAAAAATAATGTATATACATATATACTTACTGGAGATAGAGATTCATTTCAATTAATTTCAAGTTTAACAGCTGTTGTAATGCCTTCAAATAAACCAGGTAAAACAGAATATACTGTTTTTGATCCTCAAAAATTAAAAGAAAAATATGGAATAGAACCTTATCAAGTAATTGAAGTTAAATCACTTATGGGAGATGCCTCAGATAATATTCCAGGGGTTAAAGGAGTAGGCGAGAAGACAGCGTACAGTTTAATTCAAAATTATGGAAATATAGAGTATATATATAATAATATAGATAATATTGAATTAAAGCCTAAAGTAAAAGAAAAATTATTATTAGATAAGGATATGGCAAACCTTAGTCATACATTAGCTACAATTGATATTAATGTACCAATCAAGGTTGACTATGACAAGGCAAAATTAACAGAGGTAAATAAAGAGGAACTATATAAATTATTTAAAGATTTAGAATTTAATAAATTTTTATCTAAGTATGATTTTTCTGATATTTCGATTGAAGAGGAAAATAAAACTAGTAATGAACCTAAAATTGATACTAGTATAAAAGATATAATAACTATAGACAATGTAAATTATGATAAGTACAAGTTTGCATTAGAACAAATGTTTAAGAATAGTAAAATATCATATATTTTTAATATTTCATCTAAGAATTTTACTAGTAGCATAAATATAAACGATAAGGATTTTATTGCAATATATAATCATAAAGATGATACCATCTATGTTATAAATATAGATAGTCTTGGTAATGATTCATTAACATATATCTTAAAAACATTTTCAACTTCAAGCTGTAAAAAAATTGGATACAATATAAAACAAGATTTGCTATATTTATTTAACAATAAAATATCAGATAATATACAAGGATTTGATTATGATTTAATGATTGCATACTATTTATTAAATAGTAACAACAGTCATAATTCTATTTCAAATGTTTTAAATGATCTTTTTAATATAACATTAAATTTAAATTATAAAAAAGAAGCTGTGCAGATTTCTTTTTTTGATAGTATTGATAATTCAAAAAAAGAATTTTTGGATGATAATGAAAAAAGCATTATATGTAGTTACTTAAAAGGAATATATTTATCATATGATGTTATAATAAAGAAATTGGAAGAGGTAAATATGTTATCTTTGTTTAATGATATTGAAATGCCTCTTGCAGAGACTTTAGCAAGCATGGAAAATGTGGGAATGTATATAGATAAAGAAAAATTAAAAGAATTTGATATAGAAATAACTCAAAAATTAAATGATTTAGAAAATACTATCTATACCCTTGCTGGAGAAAATTTTAATATTAATTCTACACAACAACTTGGAAAAGTTTTATTTGAAAAATTGGGGCTTCCTGTAGTAAAAAAGACAAAAACTGGATATTCAACAGATAAAGACGTTTTAGAAAAATTAGAAGAATATCATGATATAATTCCAAAGTTACTTGAATACAGACAATTAAGTAAATTAAAAACTACATATGTTGATTCATTAAAAGAAAAAATAGATGAAGATGGAAGAATACATACTACTTTTATGCAGACAGTTACAACTACTGGAAGGCTTAGTAGTGTAGAACCAAATCTTCAAAATATACCTATAAGATTACAAATTGGTAAAAAGATACGTAGTTTTTTTGTTGGACAAAACAATAATAGTATAATGGATGCTGATTATAGCCAAATAGAGCTTAGAGTCCTTGCTGACGTTGCAAATGATTCAGTTATGATTAATTCATTTAATGAAGGAATTGATATTCATAAAACAACGGCTTCACAAGTTTTTGATGTTCCTTTAAATGAAGTAACTGATGAAATGAGATCACATGCTAAAGCTGTAAATTTTGGTATAGTATATGGTATAAGTGGATTTGGACTTGCTAAAAATATAGGAACTTCTAGGAAAAAAGCAACTGAATATATTGAAAAATATTTAAATAAGTATCAAGGTATTCATGAGTTTATGAATAATATTGTTAAAGAGGCAACAGAAAACGGCTATGTTTCTACATTATTTAATAGAAGAAGATATATTCCTGAACTTAGGGAAAAAAATAAAAATATTGTAGAATTTGGAAAACGAATTGCTATGAATACACCTATTCAAGGAACAGCGGCAGATATAATTAAAATAGCAATGAATAGAATATATAAAGCTCTAAAAGATAATAATCTTAAATCAAAATTAATTATGCAAGTTCATGATGAACTTATAATTGAAGTTATTCCTGATGAAGAAGATAAAGTAAAATCTATTATGAAAAAAGAAATGGAAAATGTTGTATCATTAAAGGTTCCTTTAACTATTGATCTTAATGTTGGTAAATCATGGTATGATGCACATTAAAGTATATAAAATTTTATATAAGTATAATAAAGAGGTTTTGATATAAATATGAAGAAAAAAAGAATTATAAAAATTGTATTAATTTGCTTACTTTCTATTATTTTGGTAATTTTATGTGGATATGTAATTTTAAAAAATGTAATTTATCCTCTTAATCATTTTAGTATAGTAAAAGAAGAGGCAAGTAAAAATAATATAGATCCTTATCTTGTAATGGCAATTATAAAAACAGAAAGTGGCTTTAAAAAGGATGCTACTTCAAATAAAGATGCAAAGGGATTAATGCAAATTATTGATTCTACTGCAACAGATATAAATAATAAAACAAACATAGTAGATGAAGTTGGAGAGAATATTTATGATGAAAATGTAAATATATCTCTTGGCTGTAAATATTTTAGTGATCTTATAAAAAGGTATAATGGTAACTATTATTTAGCAATATGTGCATATAATGCGGGAATGGGAAATGTTGATAAATGGATTGAACAAGGAATTATAGATAAGGATATATCAAGTTACAATAACATTTCTTTGCCGTATAAAGAAACTGAAAAATATTTAAAAAAAGTTATGGACTCATATCATATGTATAAGGTTTTATATAAATAATTAAGGTGAATTTATGAAAAATATAAAAAATAAAAAAAATAAAATTGTTATTCTTGTATTACTTACTTTAATAGCTGTAATATCTATATGCCTTTTTGTATATATTACAACTATAATGCACAAGAAAGATGGCAACATAGAAGAGGATTTAAATGCTACTAAAGAGGAAAATGAAGTTGTAGAAAATATAGAAAATAATGAAAATAATAATTTAGAAATAGAATCCAAATATGTGGATGATAATCCCATAGTGGTTGGATTATATGTTAAAGAGGGAAATTATAAAAAACTTGTAAAAGACTATTATTGCGGTTGGGATCCAGAAAAAGTTTTAGGAATATTTTATGCAGTATATACAAATGAGGAACAAATATCGGGCTCTAATTTTAACTTGGTATGGAAAGATTACTTAAATAAATATTCAGATGTCGATAAATATAGGATTGGATATAACTTAAAATTTACGATGAATGATGGAACTGTTATTGACCAGACTATTTTAAATCCAGATCATGCATATTTAATGTATCCTGAAATACAATGCTACTTATATGATGATATTAATCTTGTACCTGGAAAAAGATATTACCATATTACAAGTGAAGAAATGAATGATAATACCATATGTTCATCTATAAAACTGGTTGGAGATAAAAAAACTCCTAACATATCCTCTGAAATAGAGCTTACCGCCTTTACATATAAATCTAATGATGATTTTGGCGCTAACGGAAAATATAGGGGAAATAGTAAATATACGGTAACAATATATCGAAAAAAGTAAAAAAATATCAAAAAATTACATAATGCTTTTAAAATATTGCTTTAAATACTACACAAAAAGGAAAAAATATGTTAAAATATATTAAGTGATTAAACAATTTTTTGTTGTTTTATATTAAAGGGAGGAAATTAATATGTCAGGACATAGCAAATGGAATAATATTAAAAGAAAAAAAGAAGCAAGTGATGCTAAGAAAGCAAATATCTTTTCAAAGCTTGGAAAAGAAATCACTATTGCAGTTAAAACAGGTAATAGCGGTGATATAAACGTAAATAGAAAGTTAAAAGACGTAGTTGCAAAGGCTAAAGCTCAAAATATGCCAAATGATAATATAAATAGATGTATTCAAAAAGCAATTGGTGATACAAGTGCTGCAAATTATGAAGAAATAACATATGAAGGTTTTGGGCCATGTGGTGTTTCTGTTATTGTTGAAGCTTTAACAGATAATAAAAATAGAGCTGCTGCTGATATTCGTCATATATTTAGTAAATCAGGTGGAAGTCTTGGTCAAACAGGATCAGTTGGTTATATGTTTGACAAAAAAGGTTACTTTTTAATTGAAAAAAATGACTCAATTAATGAAGATGAATTAATGTTAGAAGTTTTAGACAATGGAGCAGATGATTTCATATCTGATGAAGAATACATAGAAGTCCTATGTGATCCTAAAGTTTTTTCTGATTTACTTGAAGCACTTCAAGAAAAAGGAATTAAACTTGAAGAAGCTCAAATAAAACAAATTCCTAATATAAAAAAGGAATTATCTGAAGAAGAGGAAGAAAAGCTTAATAATTTCTTGGACAAATTAGAAGAAAATGATGATGTGCAAAATGTGTGGCATAACGCAGATATTTAATATACATAATTTTGAAATATTTTTTTAACAAAACTATTGACTTTACATAAATAACGTGCTATAATAATAAATGTAAGGTGTTGTTATTGAAATTAAGGAGGTGTTTTGTTATGTACTATGATAATAAATCTACGTTTTATATCAAACAATATGGGCCTGCAGCATTTACTATCGCTTTATCTTTAGTGTTAGTTGTCGGTGGATTGTACATTTATTTATCAAGTAACAAAAACAATAACCCCCAAGATACTTTAGTAGCAAAAAATGACACTCAAAGCGAACAACAAGTTGAGCAATCAAACAGTTTACAAGATGTCAAAGAAGATAACGTATCTAATTCTACACCAAACGTAGTTGAAGAAAAGAAAGATGTAAATATAAATCAAAATGTTAGTAATACAACAAATGCTTCAGAAGTTAAATCTTCAGTAAACATAAATGATGTTAAAATAACAAATGTTTTATCTGCTGAACTTAGAGCTTTAAATAAACTTGAAAAATCAAAAGAGCTTACTGTAGTTGGAGTAGATGATAATAAGAATATTATTATTAATGCCAATGATAAAAACTATAAAGCATCTTTAATCGGTATTGATTATAAAAAATCAGGCTTAGACATTAAAGATAAACTTAATTCAGATTTAGCAAATAAAAAAGTAACAATCGCTTTTGATAATGTAAAAGTTCAAGACAATACTTTATGTGTATACTTATATGTAGATGGAAATCTATATAATCAAAAACTTTTAAAAGACGGTCTTGCAATATTAAATGTAGAAAAAGCAAACACAAGTCTTTTAAATGAACTAGTAAATGCACAAAAACAAGCCAAAACAAATAATATAGGAATTTGGCAAAAATAAAAAGCATGCCGAACTAGGGAAAAACCTTAGTTTTCATATATCAACCTCTTATGATCGCCTCTATAGCAATATAGGGGCATCTATTTTTTTATTCTATAAGTATTTCTTATAATTAAATTTTATTTATCCCAACTTTTATATTGTAATTCAATATCCTTTATAGTAAAATATATTATATATTGGTATAGAAATGAAGTGATTTTAAATGGTAAAGTTAAAAATATATAATATTGATAAATATACATATAATTTAAAAGATTCCAGAGAAAATAATTATACTTTAAATTTAGAATTTTTTGACATAGACAAAAAGCCTCAAATTGGAGATTACATATATATGTCCTCTGAATTGTTAAATCCAAGATATGAGGGATTTAGTACAAATTATGCATTTGGAACTTTAGAAGATAGGTATGGAAAAAAGGATATAGATTTAACAGATATTGATATTATAAAAGTTGTAATAAACAATTTGGAAATATATCTAAAAAGGTTATATGGATAGGGGTAAAATGAAATGTCTAATTCAAAAGAACTAAATAGAATAAAAAAATTATATGGTGAAAAATTTATGCATCTTTGCAGAAGTATTTTTCCAACATTACTAGAACAAGAAGGATTATTAACAGAGGTTTTAAAATCTACATTTGCTACAAATAGCAGAACGTTATATGATGATATAGTTAATTATTATTTAGAAGAAGAATTTAAAAATTATATATATAGTAAAGTTGACGTAGAAAAAGAAAAGTCAGAAATAATTGGAGAAAAAACGCCATATCAACTTTTAGATGAGAATGGATATAATTTGTATGAATGTAATTCAGAAGAGGAAATTCAAAGTTTTAAAAAATATTATAAATCAGGAGAAGAACTATGTACTTTTCGTGGTAATAGATTAAATAGATGTGTTGTATTCTTTGCTGTAAAAAAAGATGCAGAAGAAATAAAAAGAGAAGATTTCAACAAACCTAAAAGAGAAGATGAATACGGAACATCTGTTATGTCAATACAATTTACTAAATCTCAAAATAGTACAGTATCTATAAAAAATAGATATAATCATACAGTAAATAATCCAGACGCAACATATGGAAACGACTTAAATAAAATAGCACCAGGACTTACGCAAAGTTTTAAAAAATTGTTATCAGAAAGAGGATTAACATTAAATAGTTCCAACATTGAAGCATTTTATATTCCTGGCTATGTTGTTGCAGATGATGGAAAATACTATAAATACAATATGGAAATTAATGGTAATTACTATTGTCCTGGCAATGTAATTATAGATCATGGCAATGTAATTAAATTAGAACCAGAAAAACAAGAATTAATTGATTATTTTATTTTAGATAAAGAAAATAAAACGTTAAGTTTATATGATATATCTTTAGGAAGGGATAGTTTTATAGATGGTTTTAAAAACATAGATTCAATAGAAATGGCAAATAACAATAATAGTGAACAAAAAACAAAGACAATTACAATTAAAGAAAAAAGCTCTGATAAACCAATAACTATAGAAATAAACAAAGAAAGTAATAGTATAATAGGTTACACAAATGAAAATTTAACAAATCTAGGGGATAATTTTCTTGGGTATAATGAACAATTAAGTGAATTTAATGTGCCTAATGTAACAAGTATTGGAGCGCTTTGTTTGGATAATAATAAAGAGCTAAAAAAATTTGAAGCACCTAATCTAGATCCGTTTAAATATGATTTTTTTATAAAGCCGCACATGAAAATGAATAGAAAATTAAGTGAGCTTTATGTACCAAATTTAACAAAAGAAAGTAAAGAAAGATTAGAATATCTTTTTTCAGTTGTTAAAGAAAATTCAAAAGGAGATAAAATTCAAAATATAGATTCAACAGATATTGCAAAATTAGATAAAGAAAACAAAATTACAACCTCTGAAATAAAGCGGAGTAGAAAAGACGTTATCTAATGAAAAAAATAAGAAGAAAGAGCAAGGTGTGAAATATTAGTGGAATATGAAAAATGTCTAGTAGAAGTAGATGAGGTGCTTAATCATCTATCTAAAGAAGAATTAAATAAAATACCAGAGGATGTACTAAAAGGTATAAAAAAACATAAAGATAAAGAATATATGTGGAAATATGATGAAAGCAAACAATTAGAAGAACAAAAGTTTGATAGAAACACAATAGTAATATTATCTTATATAAATATGGAATATTTATTAAATAAAGAACAAAAAGATTTAATGGAAAAGCTTCATGAATTAAACGAACAAAATTTTATAAACGAAATTCAAGAAAAATATGATTCAAAAGACTTATTTAAAACTAAAACTAACACTAATGTAGAAAATGAAAATGCAATTGCAAAGTTAGAAAATAATAAATGGTATAATAAGATGTTTTCATTTATTAAGAGAATATTTAAATTATGAAAAGAAGAGATGTAAAAGGTGTATAAAAAACACCTTTTTAATTTTTCCTATAATTGCGCAAAATAATAATTTTGTGAAAATAAGGTAAGAAGTTATTGACTAAAACCTCAATATATGGTATTATTTAGATATATTATACTATTTATATTAATTTACTATAAC
>ENA-OPCU01000740-OPCU01000740.1-human-gut-metagenome-genome-assembly--contig:-NODE-740-length-11051-cov-2.606493_pt1 | contig 11051 bp, 10 predicted proteins | sample MGYA00241255_ERZ501490 | MGnify/ENA primary metagenome ERZ501490 (study PRJEB25962, sample SAMEA2042627) | human gut metagenome | biome: human gut; feature: human-associated habitat; material: faeces... | reverse complement strand
TGTCGGAGAGACACACGCAGCAGATAGGTAGTTGGTTCATGCTCTCCTTCAAGTACCGTTTTAACAAACAATTATAAAGCAGGAGCGAAGTTTATATTTTTTTAGTTAATGAGTGGTGATTTGCTTCTAATTATATACCAATTTTTAGGTATTGTGCTCTGAGTAAACTCGTTATAATTTTGCACCCCGAAATAATAATAACGAAATAATAAAATCACAGAAAGATGAAAAGAAACAATTTGCATGTCGGTTTGATGGCATTCGCAATGCTGCTGATAGGGGCATCGTGCAGCGATGACGACAACACCCTCTCATACAGCACGGGTGCCGTGCAGAATACCGAATTGAAAACCATTCTTGTTCAAAGAGGCTACACATTCAACGAGGACGGCAATCTGTTGCTTGATGATTTGGCTAACAATACGACGACGCTTGACCTCTCCGGAACGCAGATTTCCACAGACGCACTGGCAGAACTTTCCATGTTCCCTAACTTGACTGATGTGGATCTGTCGGACAATGGTTACGGCCCGGCGTTCGACTTTGCCAAATTGCCGGAACAAATCACCGGAATAGACCTGACGGGTAATGAAATCTACGACTATGATAATCTTGTGAGTGTCGTAGTGGAAGAAAACGGTGATGAAACTGTGACTAACCTGCACGAAATTACCAAACTTTACCTTCCGGAAACCGCTAAAGAGAATATCGAAGATCTCGTGCGTTTCTACCGCCAAAACAAGGAAGCCATCACCGCCGGCACCATTGATATGAAGATGACTGATGTCGACGGCAATCTGCAAACTTATACCACCCTGCGCGACGTGCCCGACGCAAACCTGCTCACTTATTTGCAGACAAATTTTGCCGATCTGTTTAACGGCGACCAAATAGACCTTAGCAAACATTTGGGACTCGACCAGAAAACAAAGGAACTGCTTGTTGCTCCTGCTGATAATGTTACCAACTTTGAGGGTATTCAGTTTCTGGTGGAGAATCCTTATTGGGAAGGTGCTAAAATCAGCCTTTATTCTGCCGGAGAAGAAAGTATAGCTTCTATGCCCAATATAAAAGTAGGGAAATTCATAACCCAAGTCATCCTGCAAAATATAGAAGTGGAAGATATCGACTTATCCAATGCTACAGATTTGCGAAGTGCTTGGGTCCAAAATAACCCGGCATTGCAGAAGTTAGATTTGAGTTATTCCACTATTTGGGGTCAAGGAGATAAAGAAACGGAAGGCAATGGTACGTATGGCAGTAGTCTGATGGTTCTGGGATGTCCTATACTGAAAGAAATCAAATTGCCCGAAAAAAATGAATTGAAAGCCTACAGAATTGATATTGAATGCTTGGACGCATTGGAAACATTTGACATGTCGAATGTCAAGATGGTAGCAGAACTCAGTATAGGTGATTTGAATAAAGACTTTAATCTGGTTTATCCGGAACTGACCATTTTCTATAGTGAAGATGGATATGCCGGTACTTATTTCGCTTGTTCAGAGAACACTTTCTATAGAGAATCAACCCAAGCATTCCTGAAAGCAAATTATACAGACATTGACCCAGACGATACGGTCAGAAGGTTAGGTTATACTTCTTCTTTATCGTATGATAAAAACAAAGGATGCCGTTGGAGGACTTTATTGAACAAACAAAAATAAAGTGTAATTATTTTTTTATTAAACTTTAATTATAAAAACGATGCGAAAATTTTTCTTAGGAGCTGCCCTTGTTGCAGCAAGTTTCGGAATGGCACAGTCTGCTGACGCTGCCACAGTGATGGATGTAGATGGTGTAAGTACCGTATTGGCAATCAGCGATTACGAAGGTACTTATAACGGTACAATGGATCAAATCAAAATGAGAGGAGAAGATTATGAGCCACGTGCTGCATCTTATACTCTTGAAAATGGTATTTTGAGTTGCGATTTTCCGCAGATCGGAAGTATGCCGGGGAATATCACTATCGAGTTGGAAGTAGAAGTAGATGAAGAAACCGGTGAAATTACAGCTTTCAAAGGTGATAAAGCAGGAACTTTGACCATTTTAGGCATGGATTTAGTAACATTGAAGTTAGATTCTTTGACTGATGCCAAAGTTACAGGCAACACTATCGAGTTTACTCTGGCAGTATCCGGTAAGTTCTTAGGTGCAGATTTCCCTGCATCCGTACACTTTGTTGGAACAAAATAATTCGTCATTATTTTGTCAAGCAACGAAATTAAATTCAGAAAGAGTAAGGAGAAAGCTGTCAAACGGCTTTCTCTTAGCTCTTTTTTTGTGTGTTACTAAGAAAAAATTATCACAATATATTCACCTCACCCAATGGGGAAGACACCATTATCCTGTCAGCAAGGCTGCTATGCCGCTAAAAACACTTCCGGTATGCAACCGACGGCGAGGAAACAAAATTATCCAAACCGCCTGAACCGCTTCTGAAGCCTACATGCGGTACACATCAAAGACAGACTTTGCCATCGGAAAAAGCCTGCCTTTAATCATGTAAAAACCATGACTTTACATACCCTTTGCGGAATACACGCAGGCAAGGGTAATGAACAGGAAACAATTATGGATTACAAAACAAGTAAATTATATAAGCAAAATGAAAAAGTTATACTTTTTATTCAGCCTTCTTATGGCAACAGTAATCGGATTAAGTTCGTGTGAAAGTGACGATTCACTTACCAATGAGCCACCTGCACAGGAATATATTGATAAGGCGAAGGAAATCCTTGTAGGAGACCTCGTGCTCTCAACCCGTGCTACAATGAGCGGTGTGGACAAGACGCTGTTGGAAAGCGGTTGCCCCACCAAATTCAACTTTTCTTGGCGGGAAGACGGCACGATGGTGCTCGACCTGAGCGACTTCACCGTGGGCGCCATGCCCTTCGCCATCACCTTCCGCTGTGCAACGAAGTTTATGCAACTCAACAGTTGGGAAAAGGATGAATACCCCGGCAGCGGTTGGGTGAAGTTCGTGGGAACGGACGGAAATGTCACCACGAGCGGCGATGACGCTGCGGACAACCAGGAAGGGAGCGGCGCCCGTGTAGATGGTTTCCTGAACGTGGACACCAAGCAAGTGGAGTTCATCGTGGACTACAACATGATGAACGTGCGCACCGAAACCTTCCTGCAAGAAATCGACAAGAGCCGTATCGACCGCTTTGAAGAAGAATTTGCCCAGTACGAAAAAGACTTGGAAGAAGCCAAGAAAGAACAGGGCAAGGCTTGACCTTTCGATTGCAGGAAAGAAGGAAAGACCGTAAGACACACGGCTTTCCCTCTTTTTTGTGTAGAATAACATGTTTTGATGATAGACAGATGAAAAGAATAACAGCCATCTTATTTTGTGTCTTACTGGCATGTATGAATGCCCAGGCACAACGTAAAGTAAAGCTCAAAGTTCTGGAGAAAGGGACGGAACAGCCGGTCATCGCGGCCACTGTGGTCTATGCCGATAACGAAGCGTTGCAAAACCTGCAGGGGAGCGTCACGAATGTGGACGGGCTGGCGGAACTGAAAATCCCCTCCAAGAAAACGTATTATTACAAAATATCCTATGTCGGTTTTGTTCCGGCAACAGGAAAGATAGAAGCGACCGAAACCGAGAAGACCGTCTATCTGGAAGAGGATCATTTGGGACTGAACGAGGTAGTCGTCACCGGTTCGCGTACAGCGCGACCCATCAAGATGTCGCCCGTTACGACGCAAGTCTTGGGCGGCAAGCAGTTGGTCGAAGCCGGATACAGCAACCTGCAACAGGCATTGCAGCAGGAAACTCCCGGTCTGAATATCCAGAAGGTGGGCTTCGGAAACGAAATCTCCATGCAGGGGCTCGACGCCCGCCACGTGCTGTTCCTGATGGACGGCGAGCGCATGACGGGCGACATGGCCGGGAATCTCGACTACGAGCGTTTCAACCTGCACGCCATCGACCGTATCGAGATTGTAAAAGGAGCCAGCAGTACGCTGTACGGCTCGCGTGCCGCCGGTGCGGTAATCAACCTTATCACGAAGAAAACGACCAAACCGCTTTCCATCGACGCAGGTGTGCGCTACGGACAGATGAACGAGCGCAATTACAAGAATCCGCAACCGAAGGATTTTTTGTATATGTTCGAGAAGAATGCCGACCGCCCCAACCTGCAAGGCTGGGTATCTGCCGGATTCAAGGCGGGGAAAGTAACCTCGCAGACCGACGCATGGTACAGTTCCTCGGATGCGTTCTACATGTATCAGGCGGAGAATGACAAGAAGGTCTACACGCAGGAGGCCAATCCCTTCCTTCCGCACGACATCACCGTGGTCAACTCGTCCTCACGTCCGCCGATGGGCATCGAGGGCAAGGAGCATATCACGGTTTCCCAAAAACTGTATTACGACCCGACCGATGACCTCTCGGTCTTGGTTTACGGGAGCACCTTCTTCATGAACACGTATGACCTGATACAGGACATGACTTTCAGCCAGGCGCGTGACTGGACGGCGGGAGCCAAGCTGACCTACCACGTGAAGGACTGGTTCAGCGTTACGGGTAGCCTTCATGCCGACTTTTACGACCGCTTCAAGCGGCACGAGCGCATCGACACGCGCAACAAGGACTACGAGAGTAGCATCTGGCAGCCGCGCCTGACCATCACGAGCAACTACTTCGACGGGCACAGCCTGATCTTCGGTGTGGAACATACGTCGGACGAACTGACCTCCGACCGTTTCTCCGGCAATGCCAACCACGATCTGAAAACCCGCGCCTTGAAAGAAACGGAGTATTTCTTGCAGGACGAGTGGACCATCAACCCCAAGTGGATGGTATCTGCCGGACTGCGTACCAACTTCTCGAAGGCGTTCGGTTTCATGGGGATGCCCAAGATTGCCGCCAAGTATTCGCCCAACGAACGGTGGAGCATCCGCGCCAACTATTCGATGGGATACCGTTCTCCGAGTATCAAGGAACTCTTCTTCAACTGGGACCATTTGGGCATGTTCATGATCCGCGGAAACGAGAACATGCAACCGGAAAAGAACAATTATTTCTCGCTGGGAGCCGAGTACAGCAACGACCGCCTGTTCCTGTCCGGTACGGCCTACGGCAACTATTTCCGTGATAAAATCGAGGGCGTATGGCGCATCTACGACATGCAGTACAACTTCGAGTACACCAATTTGAGCAAGCAACGCCTTCTGGGGCTGGAAGCCTTGCTGCGCTGGCACGTGCTGGACTGCCTGACGCTGAACGGGACGTACAGCTTCGTGAACGTGAGCAAGAACGAGGGCATACAGGTGAACACCACCTCTCCCCATGCCGCCACGGCCAGTCTGGACTACAAGTTCACGAAGAAGAACTACCGGTTGAACGCCGTGTTCAGCGCCTCGTACATGGGACGCAAGAAGTTCGACGTGCAGGACCGCGTGTTCGTGGAAGAGGACAACAAGAGCTATGACGCCTACTTCCGTTGCGACCTGCCGCAATACGTGCTGTGCAACCTGTCGGTGTCGCAGACCTTCTACAATAAGGTAAAACTGACGCTCGGTGTGGACAACATCTTCAACTACGTGCCGAAAACCCTCGGTTCGGGCATCACGATGTTCAACGTGCCCGCCACGCCGGGAACACGCGGATGGGTGCAGTTGGAATTTATGCTGGACGATGTGATTAACTCTTTAAGGAAAAAGAAATGATTAAATATACGACAATGAAACGTATGGGATTATTCAAAACGGTAAGCCTCCTGCTGGGCTGTCTCACGATGTTCTCCTGCGTGGACTATGACGACATACAGCCCTTTACGGGCAAGACGCTGCCCCGCAAGTCGGGCTATTCCACAGGGGTGACGAACGACTGGATATACTTCAACCTCCGCACGGGAGAGTCATTCAACACTTACACCGTGAACAAGGACATCAAGGAAGGCGAACAAATCAACCGCACGGACTGGGATCTGGCTTTCTGCGGCTATACCATGCGTACCAATTCGGGTACGAGCGGCATCGGTCAGGGCGGTGCCGCCGACTTGGGCTATGGCGGTTACGATGACTGGACGAGCGTTTCACAACTGCCTTCCGACTTGGAATGGGTCGTTGACACGGACGACGTGCGCGTCACCATGTCGCAGAACGACTGGAACCATTACCTTGTGGAAAACAATCTGGACTTCGATGCCAACCCGTGGTTCGACCCCAACAACGGTCCTGCCACGACCGAGACCAATGCCAACCCGCTGCTGTCGCAGGCCATGAGCTTCTCCGGGCCTCCCCCCACATACACCCCTTCGTTCCACACGTATGTGGTGCGTACCGCCGACGGAGAGAGGTACTTCAAGATACAGATTATCAGTTGGTACGATGCCAACGTGGAAATCGGTGATGAAGGCGGGAGAATCAGTTACTATTGCGACGAATTGAAATGACGGAAAGTATGATGGGACAATTCGTGCGCTTTATGCGCTTCTGCAACCGGCGGTGGGTGAAATGGCCGACAGTTATCGTCTTCCTGACGGCGATAACGGTCGCCCACTTCGTCATGGCAGACAAGTACGGGGACAGCCCCAATGCTCCCACTTGGGAGTTTACAATTACGCTGCACGCCGCCATGCAGGTTGCTGCGGCAATTATTATAGTATTCTACAAGAAACGTATCAAACGTAAATTAATGGAATATGGAAAAGACTAACGTAACGACCACTGAAACAACAAATGTAACACCTCCTGCCGCCAAACGGCGCTATTGGTGGAAAGCCATCGCTTCTTTCCTCATGGTATTGTTTACCATGCCTTTGGGGCACGGGCTGATGATTATCATGGAGCATCTGATGAGCGAGACCGTTCTGCACTATTCGGCCTTTGTCATGGGCGCGGTAGGTATGGCGATGGTGATTGTCGGCGTATTCGCCAAAGGAGATACGCGCCAAACACTCTGGGGATTCTTCGGCGGTCTGCTCTTCTGGACAGGCTGGGTGGAATTTCTCTTCATGTATTTTGCCAACCGTTTCGGCACGCAGGCGCAGCTCGACCCGGTAACGGGCGAGATTGTCAGCCGGCCGGAATACCTGATACTTCCGTCCACATTCGGGTTCTGGGCCATGACGATGATGCTGTACCTGTTCTGCACTGCCAACGGCTGCAATTTCCTGAACTGGTGGCAGCGCTTGTTCTTCGGCAAGCACAAGAAGGAAATCGCCGCACGCCCCATGACACGCCATACCAGCATTGTCGCTTTTATGGAAGTCATTACCATGCTGTGGACGTGCTACTTGGTGCTGATGTTCTGCTACGATGAGCGTTTTTTTGGTGACCATCATCCGGTGACATTGCTTGTCGGGATGCTGGGCTTCATCGGTTCGCTGTTCATGTTCGCCAAGCTGTTGCGTTATGCTTCGTGGGGCATGAGCCTGCGTTTCGGTTTCGCCACCGTAATTATCTTCTGGATCGCGGTAGAGGTCTTCGACCGGATTCACCTGCTGAACGGGCTATGGGCAAATCCACAAGGACATGTGCAGGAAATCGCGTTGATTCTGGTTTCGTTTGCAGTAACCGGGCTTTATCTCGCTTGTGACAGACGAAAGAAAACTGCGGATGTAAAACGACAATAAAAGATAAATCATGAAACGGATAACTTGGAGGAAACATCATAAATGGTTCGGGTTGCTGTTCTGCTTCTTCATGCTCATGTTCTGTTGGAGCGGTATTGTGCTGAATCATCGTGAAGCGGTGGCCGACATCAACGTCAGCCGGAAGTGGCTGCCTGCGGGTTATCGTTTCGAAGCATGGAACGGCGGGCTGCTGAGGGGAACGCTGCGCTATACGGACAAGGATTCCGTGGCTCATATACTGGCCTATGGTGCAGCCGGGGTATGGCGCACGGACACTGCCGCCTCGGCTTTTGCGGACTTCAACGAAGGACTTTCCCAAGGGGCGGACTACCGTAGCATGAAAGGCATAGTGCAAACACCCGACGGTACGCTGTATGCCGCCGGCCAGTTCGGCCTGTACCGCCACGACGGAACGGCTTGGATAGAAATCCCCCTGCCTTTGGACGAGGGAGAACGTCTTTCGGACATCACCGTCCGGGGCGACACGCTGGTAGTTGCCGGACGTTCGTACCTCTATCTCTCCACGTCTTCTCACGCCGGATTTCGGAAAATACAGGTGAAAGTTCCCGACGGTTACGAGCCGAAGGTGACGCTTTTCCGCACGGTGTGGATGTTGCATAGCGGGGAGTTGTTCGGCACGGCAGGCAAGCTGGTTGTGGATGCGGTGGCTGTTGTGCTGGTTCTCCTGTGCCTCACGGGGCTTGCCTACTGGCTGCTGCCCAAGGACATGCGCCGCCCCCGCCACGGGCGGCACACGGAAGGCGAAGCCCGATGGACACGCCTCTCCCTGCTGTGGCACGACAAGCTGGGACGCACCACTATCATACTGACCCTCTTGGTGGCCGTTACGGGCTGGTGTCTCCGTCCACCCGTCATGATACCGTTGGCTCTGACTAAGACACCCGCTCTGCCCGGCACTTCCTTAGACAGCCCTAATCCTTGGCACGACAAGCTGCGCATGGTGCGCTATGACGATATGTGCGGTGACTGGCTGCTCTCCACTTCCGAAGGTTTTTATTCGCTGGCTTCACCGGATGCCGTTCCCGTGAAGGTGGAGGAAGCTCCCCCGGTCAGTGTCATGGGGCTGAATGTCTGGCAAAAGGATAAGCAGGGGAACTGGCTGGCCGGTTCGTTCAGCGGCCTGTTCGTTTGGGACAGACAGCAGGGCTGGGTAACGGACTACTTCACGGGAGAAGAAGCCGAAGATACAGCCGGTCCTCCTTTCGGCAAGTTTGCCGTTTCGGGTTACAGTGCGGATTTCAAGGGAAAGGAATGCGTGGTGGAATATTACGAGGGAACGGATGCACTTGTCCAGCCCGGCGAACTCTCCACACAACCCATGTCGCTTTGGAACTTCGCTTTGGAAGTACACAGCGGACGGGTGTTCATAGGCAGCGTGGCTACTTACGTGTTTGTCTTCCTCGTGGGAGGAGGATGCGTATGGTGTCTGTGGACAGGATATAGGGTGAGAAAAGGAAACAAGTAATAAAACTTGTTTTTAAGAAAGTCTCTTGGAGATTGAGCACACCCGATTCTACACAAAATGCGATGGCATACGGCAGAACGCCCTGTTTATTTTCATGCAGGACCGGAGAGATAAAACGGCATTTGAAAGAAACGGATTGCCAGTTGAAAATTTGGGAGGCTTTGTTCAAGATTCCATTGGTTGGAATGACCGCATACGGAGACATCGCCTCTTTGCGCATAAAAAGTGAGGTTGTGCCGGTTTGAAGTGAACAACCTCACTTTTTATAATTTGGGGCAGCGATTGTTTAACATCCTCCGCAACATCCGCCTCTTCTGTGTTTCTTGTGATGACGATGATAATCGCAGCAACGACCTTCATGATCACAATCTACGCAACTTCTGCATTCTTCATTCTTGCGACAACCTCTGCATTCCGAGCAGTCCGTATCGCATTTACACTTGCGGCAGGTACAGTCCTCGCAACAACATTCTATTTTCACTGTTTCCTTTTCTTTTTTGTCCTTTTGTGCAAACAGGGTCACACAGCAGGCTGAAAAAACGAGGACACAAGTCAATACGATTTTCTTCATAAATTATAATGTTTTAATGTAATGACTAAAAATACTTGTCCCTATTATTCTTGGTTTTTCGGGAAAATTAAAATTACGTTTCCAAAAATAGAGATATAATTCAATAATCACAAATCACTTATAATAAATGATGTGAAAAATGAGATTCCATTCAAAATATGAATTAAGAGAAATCTTTCCGCAAGTACACCATGTCGGTAAGCAGCTTTCCATCCTCATAAATCGGATGATCGTAATTATCCGTGAAGAAATTTTTCAGTCGGTGTGAGATACGAAAGCCGCAATGTTCGTAGAAAGAGAGTGTAGATGGCGTATCTCCCGTACCGACAAGCATGACGGAACATCTGCCCTGATAGTATCCAAAGAGATAATCAACCAGCCGTTTTCCGTATCCTTTGCGTTGGGAGGAGGGACAAACGGCTATGTTTTTTATTTCGTAAATACCCTCTCCTTCACACGTCACTACAGAGATAGCCTTCAGACCGTCATCATAGAGGGCAAACATCTCACCTCGTTCCAGATATTTGTCTATCATGCTTTCTTGTTCATCTGCCAACAACAGCAAATCCAAGAATTGTTTCTTGTTAGAAGTAATAAGTTTTATTTCCATGTCATATATTCTTTTTCCAATGTTCCAAAACCGTTTCCAAGTGTTCAAGTCCCCTTTCTACCACCCCTTGATAAAAAGGATAAGGCTTTTTCCCGATGATGTTCAAACGAATTTCAACAATAGTCATTCTTTCATTTCGTCAGTTCCTTGATTTTGTTCACGATGCAGCCACCCCACACGTGCGCCTTTATCAGAAGCAGAGGCGGCCGGGTAACGGTTTTTCCATAGAAGATGGCCGCCACCACCTTGCCGCCGCACCTTTCTATCTCCTCCTTGTAGTCGGCCATACTCTGTCCGCTTGTCAGCACGTCGTCCACGATGATAATCTGTTTCCCTTCGATATTCCCCGTGATACGGTAGTTCCTTTCGAGGATACGGTTTTCGCCGCCTTTCGCCTCGTGCAAGCTGTCGCGTGACTCGAACACATCGACATCATATAAGCCCGAACTTAGGTCCGGCCGGTGGGTTGTGATGTACCAGTCGAGCCGTTTGAATCGCCGGGCATACTTGAACTCGTCGCTGCACGGCATAAACAGGATGTGGTAAGGGGCATCGGCCAAATTCAAGACGGACATGCACGCCTTAAAAAACTCGATACCGTGATTTTCGCCCTCTTTGAACTGGTAGAGGGAACAGCAGAACGCCCGCTGTTCATCGTCGATCAGGTCGGCGTACCGTGAAGGATAGTAATACCCATAGAAAGCGACTTTTATTCCGTGCGATTTGAACGGCTTGAGCGGCTGATGGTCCTCGAAAAAGTCCGAACGGGCGAAACAGAACATG
>ENA-OPCU01000736-OPCU01000736.1-human-gut-metagenome-genome-assembly--contig:-NODE-736-length-11091-cov-2.225444_pt1 | contig 11091 bp, 10 predicted proteins | sample MGYA00241255_ERZ501490 | MGnify/ENA primary metagenome ERZ501490 (study PRJEB25962, sample SAMEA2042627) | human gut metagenome | biome: human gut; feature: human-associated habitat; material: faeces... | reverse complement strand
GATGGGGTGCAAAGGCAATCACGCCAAGGGAACAGGCTTTTTCGCAGTATTCTGTTGCTTTCTTTATGTTTTTACTATAATCCTTCTCCGAAGGATTTTCTCCGCGGAGGGGACTTGCGATATAGACAAGTTTCATTTGCACCCCTTTCATACACCAAATCCATAATCCACCTGTTCTCCATATTCGTCCTCATCCGCTTCCTCCTCTGCAAATGCTTCCTCATGTATAGTTTCCTCATCCGCTCCTGTCTGTCCCCTGTCAAGCTGCTCCTGCAAGAACAGATTTGCCGGTGCGCTTATCTGCGGAATCTGTTCGTCCTTTGATACAATAGCATTGTATTCTTCCCGATATGCCGGATAATGCGTACAGAGAGTGGCACACAGGCTTTCCTCAGAAACAATCATCTCCCTGCACTCCGGGAAGATTTCTTTTAATTCATACAGCGGAATCGCCGCACTTTGCAGGGTATAGTGAAAAAATCCATTTTCCTTCCTGCCAAACTCGCAGGCATACGGGGACAGAAAATGTTCCGCAACCCTCTCATGTACCAAAAATTCCGTATCTTCCCCGCCCTGCAAATAGATTCCCTCCCTGATCTGCCTAAGACTTCCGTCCGTATGCTCCGGCAGCTTCATATCCGCAAAGAGTACCGAAGCTGCTTCCTGTCCTCTTTCACGGATTGCCTCCATCTACCCGGCTGCCGCAAGCTCCATCTTCCTTGCCATGGCAGCTCGCTTCTGCATCATCTCATACAGCGGCATATCCATGGTTTCCCCTTTCGGATAATAAAGGCAGCCCTCCGATTCTTTCCCCGCTGCCACTGTCTTATCAGAAAAATTTTCTTTTGCGTGTTCTTTGGGAATGGCAATACCTTCGCCATGTTCCCCATATATGTAGTAAATGTTCAGAGCAATCTCAATACAAAGATTGATGTTGCCCCAGATGCTGTCTCCCTGTGGCTGCATCAGTTTCCTCCTTCCTATCGTTCCATGCCGTTACCCATGGAAAGAGCATCCAGCAGTCTTGAAACGTCAAATTTCCGCTCCTCCCGGTGCAGTTCCGGCACAATCTCCTCTACCCTGTTTACCAGTTCCCCGACTGTTTTCATATCTTCCTCGGTAAGCTCCTCGTCCATGGTCCGTAATTTCACAAGCCCCGCATGGATAAGCTGCAACTGCGTTTCCGTAAACAGTTTCCTCTCATCCACCAGCCCGCTTCTTGTAGCGAAGCTCTCAAAGGCTTCCTCCCTGTTATAGAAATACTGCCTCTGAATAGGCTTATTCTCATTCTGTGCATCCTGCTTGTAGGTAGAGAGCACATATCCGAACAATGGATGCTGCTTACAGGCAAGTATGACGCCGTTATGCTCATTCAGCTTCATCACTCCATTTCTCAGTTTCTCAGCCTTTTCCTCCTCGTAAGGCTGGTCGGAACAGATACCGCATAAGCTGGCGGTTGCCCTTGCCATGCTCCAAAGCCGTTCCATCTGCTTTTCCGGCACCTCTACAAAGGGGTTCTTTTCGATCATGTCTGCTTTCGTATAAAATGCAATGGTCTTTCCCTTAAACTGGATATCCACCACATAATCCGGTGAGGAAGGCTGTGCCACCCCGAAGCCTTTTTTTTCCAGTTCTTCAAAAAATGCTTTGTAAAATTCAACTTTTGTTTTCATGCCTCTCCTTTCAGCATTCCGGTTCTTCATCCATACCGGTTTCTTCCTGTACTTCATTACGGTTTATACCATATTCTTTCTGAATACTGTCCATATCAATCTCTGACAGGTTGTTTCCCAAATAGATTCCTCTGTCCCACTCAATTCCTCTTACAATACAGTCCTCTGAGCAAATTCCTTCTTTCGGATATCTTGCATATGCCCTTGTACCCTCTGCGATTAGAAACTGTCCGCTTTTTAATGCCATCAGAAACAGGTCATTTTGATTCAACACCATAAGCACACTGTAATCACTGCCGTTCAGGTTATGCAGTACCCCGCCCTGCCTGAAATCATATTCCATTTTCTCATAATGCAGCGCCCCGATCAGAGGATGGCCTTCATGGTCCATGTTGTAGGCCGTCAGTACATCCAGACATTCTTTTGTACAGCGGTCTTTGTCAAAACTGACCTCTCCCTCTGTCATTTTATGGTTTCCCCCAAGGAAATCCTTAAGTTCCCATTCATCACTGCAAAATCTGGCATGAAAGGTTTTATTTGCCGCCAGATATACTTCTGCATACTGGCTGTTCTCCTTTGTCTGACACAGCTCCTGCACCGCATGAGCCAGTTCTGTTTCCGAACCCTCAAATGCCCTAAACAGGACTGTCATATAGTCCTTCATGCTTGAAAGATACTTATATTCCGTACCCTTATTATTATTTGTAATAAGCAGAACATCCTTTAGTTTCAATCTGTACCTCCTCTCATCTTCTTTTTCAGAGACTGTGCGTACTGCCTGCCATATTTCAGTTCTGCGACTTCAAGAAGCATATTAATCCCTCTTTCCAGCTTTTCTTCTGCCTTGGATTGTCTTTTTACATATTCCCTGTACTGTTTTCTGATTTCTTCAGAAGGAATGGTTGCGTCCGTATGTCCCATCAGCCGCTTGTAAAAATACCATGCACAGTCCCCCGGAACGGCACCCATGATGCAGTCTGTGCCACCCCTAGTAAAAACATAGGGACATCCTCTGCACGGATGCCCCTGACTTTTAATTTTATTTATCATTTTAATGTTCATATCCTTTATCCTGATTTCTTAGGAACAATTCTTTTTTTGCCTCCTTCGACAGTTCTCCCGACATACCCTGTCCGTCAAGGAAATCTTCTTCCTGTTTCCAAGCCGCCTGCGCCAGCATATCAAGAGCCTCCATAATGATTCTGGATGCCAGATATTCTCTGTGGCTCTTTAAGTATGCCTCTCCCCGTTTCTCCTTTTCCAGCCTGCATATCGCCTTAACACCGGATAATACCCGGTTTGCCAGTATCTTCTCCGCTTCCTTTTCAAACTTCTTCTTTTGCTTTAAAAGCCATTCCTCATCCGCAGCATACAATCCCGCCATGCTGCACTTTGCATCTACATACCGTTCAAAGCACTTCCTGATCTCCGGTATTTCCAAAAGCAGGAATTGTACCAATTCGTCCGTCTTTTCCCTGCTCTCCGGTGGTAAAAAACCATAAGCAATCCTTCCGTGTTCCGGTATCATAGTCCGAAGTGCAAAGAGCCTCTCTGAAAGTTCCGATAGTATCTTTTTGTCAAAAGAGACTCCCTGTTCCAGTTCTTCCTCAAACCATTTTTCCGCTGCCTGAAATCTGCCGGGGCTTTTACACCGCAGTTCTTCTTCAAATTCCTCCACCAGTTGATCCGTTATCCGGCGCATTTCCTGTACTGCAAGATTTTTCTCTTTTGCAAAGGCAAGTATCTTTTCTGCAAAAGTGTCCTTTATCATCTGCTTTCGGATGGCATTGGGTATCTGCGGCGGTGTAAACGGATTCTTCACTCTTACAGACTTGTCCCAGAACACCACATGAATATGGGGGTGGCTCTTTTCCCCATGCACCGCAGCCGCCCATTGCAGGTTTTCCCGTTTGATGCCGTTTTTTCCTGCAATCGTCATGATGTGGTTTTCCATATATCTCTGCCAGCTTTTCTGATCCTTTAGAAGAAGCTCTTTTGCTGTATCTTCTGCAAAGGACACCACGCTGCGGTACATGACGATTCCCTTTTTAGAATTGGCATAAGATAACTTCGCCACATCCTTCCAGTCCTCAAATTGGGTAACCACTCCCGGCTCCAGTTTTCCGAAAAGCCCGTGATTCATATTTTCATTCTTCAAAACCCTTGGTCTGGTTGCAATATACCGGACATGTGCATAGTTTGCTCCCGGTGTGTCCTTTTTGTTCGGATGCCGGAAACGCTGCTTATACACTAAGATTGACATTATTTTCTACCTTTCTGCTACCTTTCTCCGTGTTATTTTGTTGTACTCTGTCACATTATCTGCTACTCTCCCATACATAAATCCGCTTCCTGTTCTTCTTCCATGAAATCACCATGATCACACATTCCTGTTATTTGATCTAGAAGTTCCTTGGTCTGTATGGGACTGGTTGCCATAGTCAGCTTTTGTTGTCTGTAATCATAACTGTACACTTCATCAGACAGCACTTCCTCAGGTGCAACCTGTGTTCTATTTATTTCCATTACCATGCGTTGAAGTTCCTCCGCATTCATATCTCCATTATCCTTCATCAGGATAACTTCATGGATACTGCTGGGAAGAATGAAAAAATTACTTTGTGTTGCTTCCCCGATTTCCTGTAACAAATTTGGATAAAGTATGGCTGTTGCACCATTAATTTGGGCTATATTTGTAAGGACATACTGTTCATAGGGTAAAATTTCCTTACTTTTTTCTGCCCTTTGATCCTGCTCTGGTATATCCAGATTAAGAAAGCCACGAAATTCCTCCTGTTCTTCTTCCGAAAGTGTCTCCATACAACCAGAAAGCAAAATCTCTTTAATGTTCCTCATGTCCGGCTTAAAAATTCTTTCCGTATTTTTTAGTGCCTGCTCATATATTTCTTCTCTTGAGATTCCCCACATTTCCAGCATACCTGACTTAACCATGAAACTCGACATTCCCTTTTCCTGATTGTTTGTGCATAAAACACGCACAACGGATGTAATATCTGTTTCAGTAATATCTCTGCGTACAGCATCTCTCAAATAATCCTGATTATTGTTTCTATTCAATGCCACCACATACAATCTGTTTTTCACACTCTCGTAGTCCTTTACCTCAAACGGAAGCAAATTTTCATTGTTTTCCATGTTTTTTTGGTATATCCGGGCAATAGCGGTCAAAATATTTTCCATATTCCCATCATCCTCATATGTCCGATAATAATCTTCAAGATAAACATTGGGAACAATTCTGTCCTCTGGACGTTTAATACATATTGCATGAAATTTCTGATTATTATTTTTACTAACCTCCTGAATTGTCACATCTGCATTTGCGTATTCTTCCGGCAAAAAAGACAAAATCTGCTCCTTTACCTGTTCCATAAATTTTTCATACGTCATGGTTCATTCTCCTTTTTCTATAATTTTTCAGCCAGTTCCCGCAGATTCGCTGTATCCTGTAGGAAACTGTTGATCTGGAAATCCTTTTTTTGCATATAATCCACACCCAGCTTGACCGCTTCGGAAAGCATCTGGTCAAAATCGTCCTCACTCCCCTCATTGGCAAGGTTCATCAGAACCTTAATGAGAAGAAAGAAGATTGCTCCATTGATTTTTCCTATCTTCATCAGCATCTTTGCAAGACGATCCGTGTCATGGTCTGCAATCGCCTTGATTTCGTCCACATGATATACTGCTGTAATCTCCTGCCGAATGATGCGGGCAATAAAATCTATATCCTCACGGCTTCCCTCTATGGAAAGCCCTTTCTCCACATATCCCCGCACCAATTCCGATGTCGTGGTATGATTTTTGGCTGCCAACTTATCCAACGTTTCCAAAGTCTCCGTTGTAAAATTGATAGAACGCTTCTGTGTCGGCTTTTTGATACTTCCACCTCCCATTTACGGTTCTTCCTGCAAGGGTTCTGACAGGAACCCCACACAATATGAGATAACCCCGTTGCAGGCTTTGCCTGCAAGCTGTTTTCCGGCGGTGTGGAACCCGCCTATTCCCGCCTTAACCACCAAGCTGAGCTTGGTGTCAAGGCCGGTGTGCACAGGCACACCCGGCCGCGGAGCAGCCTTTTTCCTAAAAAGCGGAAAACAGTATCTTACGGCTCCATGCCCTCGTCCTCTGCCTCGGCTTCTTCAGATGCCCTATCCCGCAGCAGCTTAGCAAAATACTCCACCGCTTCCGCTTCTTCCGGCTTCAGCACAAGCTCCACATTGTGCTTCTCATAGGTACGCCCACGCCCATTCAGCATAAGGGAACATTCTGCAGCAATCCGGGACATCCAAAAGAACGCATCTGCTCCTTCCTGCAAAGTCTTTCCCGTAGCAAACCGCAGGCTTTTCTGCATTCCATCTTCATCACAGTAAATCAGGTCAATATCCAGATAGATACCTTCACTGCCGCCAAAATTAGGAACACACAGGGCAAAATTGAAGTCCGGCAACTCCCTTGTTTTCGTCCTCATATCCACATCGTAAAGAAAATACTCGTCCGGAAGCATTCCCTTTTCTTTCAGATGGGTCTCCAGCTTCTCAAATGTCTCTTTTGCATCCGCCATTCCGATATGCCTTACACGATGCTGTTCATCCGGCTCACTCCACCGGTCTAACTCAAAGGTCTTTATTTTTTCCATTTACCGCTCCTCCTTTCCCGCTATCTTTCTTCTTGAAAAGTCTCGTCCACTTCCAAGGATGCTGCCAAGTCCTGCCGGATATCTGCCCTGCTCCCTCTCACGGATGTACCATGGGTGCTGTATTCCTCAAAGAACCTTTCCTCCATTTTCATACTGCAGCAGGCTATCTTTCCGCCCCTTGGAAACAGGAAATGCAGCGTGTTGTCGGACGGCTCCTGCTCCACAGGTACGCCGTCCATAATCTCATCCACATCGCCTATAAAGCTCTGTGGGCTGTTTAGAATATTCCGAACCAGATAGACCGGGAGCTGCACCTGCCATAAGCCATAATCATCTTCTCCATGATGCCAGAAGACATTTACAAGCTCATAATATTCTCTCCCGTCAATCTGTTCCTTGGCATGATAAAGAAACGGACTGTCTGTTTCCATTTCTGTCCGCAGACGAATGATCTCTGCCAGTCGTTCCACATCTTTTCTTATATTCTCCGGCACCTCCCCGCCAATATAGCTGCCATTCTTAAAAGAGTCTGCTACACAGTCAATGTCAACAATCTTGGAATCCATGCCAAGCTGCACCGCATCTGCAAGACTCATGTCTAAATATTTTTCCGCTTTTTCTTCCGTTCCGCACTGATACAAAAGAAGCCGGGTTAAGATTCCCCTTATTTCTCTCTGCATCTCATCCGGCAACTGGCATACATATACCGGTCTCATTCTCTACCTCCAGTCTTTCTTCACCTTCCCAGCCCCTCCTCATCTTCCTTGTCTTCCGTCATGCTCTGCTGTTGTCTGGGCTGTTCATAAAGAGAAGTCAACACTTTGTTGAAATCTTTCTCTGTGGGTGTCTGTATGGCGACCTTATACCCTAATGACTGATAATGCTTCTTCGCTTCTCCTGCCCTTACCTGACCGTGATTGTGAGGTGTACCGTCTGCAAGTTTCCCATCCACATCATTGTCATAGCAGAACACGATTTCATTGACCTTGGGATGCTCCTCTAAGAACCGCTTCAGTGCCCTGTCTGACAGGCAGCCTTCCGATATCCGGTAGTCCTTTCTCCAGTCATATCCCCGCAGCTTATAAAGCGTGGCATGGCTCATGGCATCAATAGGTGCCTCAAACTCATAGACACGGTTGCTTTTTCCCTCCATGAGAAAACCGTAGGTCTTATCCGAGTTCTCCATATCCTGCCGGAAACTGCTGCCTGCACTGGGACCACGCAGGGCGCAGTATCTTGGTGTCCCCTTGCTGTCATACCCGACAAACGCACAATTCCGGCACACTTTGCCGCCTATTTCCTGTCTTGACTGATATACTTTTGCCTGTTTCATCATGGTCTGCACAATTTCCGGATCAATCTTTCTTGTCTTTGTCAGGTATGCAAATACCCGGCGGTCGTCCGTGTCCCTGGGCGGTAATACCATCATTCCCCGTTCTGCCTTTTCCTGTGGTGCAACTACATGGGCGGTCTGTTCATAAGCCCTGCACCCCAGTATCTGTTCCATAGCCTCCCTCTTTTTCAGTCCCAGATAATTCATTGCAAATTCAACAATGTCACCGCCCCGTTCTTCCGTAAATGAATAATAGCCACGGCCATGCTTGAACAGGTACAATCCCCCGTTGTGCTTCACATGAACCGTGGCCTTATCACTTTTCTCAATCTCAAAACCATTCCTTACCGCAAAATCTATAATATTCGTATTATAAATCTGCCGCATCTGTTCTTCCGTAAAGGGCATTGGTCTGCCCCTCTGCTGTACCTGCAACTTCTTTCCTCCTTTCCATCTACCGCTCATTTTCCATATCTTCCCCATCAAATCTATTCATCTGCTTCAAATTATCTGCACTGATGACAGTATATCCCGTTTCTTCTGTATGTTCCTCTTCTTTCGTGTATTCCGCATCTTCTCCGTATGCCTTATATAAGGTAAATCCCTGTTCCTTGATATTCGCCATCCATTGGTCGAAAAATCCCATCAGATCCTCCATCTGCTTCTCGGTTCTGTCCACGGTTTCGTAATAGATGCCCATGTTATCCTGCGTGTAAGATAAGGCATAGATACAACGCTGCGTATCGTCCAGCATGAACGTAATCTCCGGATCACGCATCCTGTCCCCATTCTGTGTATAATAGTGGGCAATACTGTACTCATTCTCTCCGATGGTTTCAAGCACAAGGTCATCAAAGCCGTCCTGTTTGAATTTCATGTAAGTATATGTACCCTCAAATAACTTCGGTGCCAGCTTACGCAGTTTCCGGTAGATACTGTTTCCATGGCTTTTTCCCGCTTTTTCCGTTCCTTCCTCGTCTGCATCCACAAATTCCAGTTCCAGATTAAGGGATACCTGTTCTTTCAGAAGCTCCGACAGCTTTTCTTCCTCAGAAAAGGGTCGCTCTGCCTGCACTTTCGCCGCTTCAAACTGTTCTTTCAGTTCTCCCAATTTCCTCTCCTCATCTTTCAGATACTGCGGTATCTTCTCTGCAAGATTCTCAAGCCTTGTGATATTTCCCAGTGCAGATTCACCGGCATCCACCTGATAACTGCCTTCCCCTTTCAGGCAGAGAAGTACATCCTGAAATGCTCCTCTTTTCAGCATTACCTGTAAACCGGCGTAGATCCCGGCTGATACGGTGTCTCCTGCCTCATGCCCCAGGTTTGCCATCTGCATCTTCAGATATTCTCCCGCCTTTGTCCGCTCGTCAAACAGCCTGTGATTTAAGGTAATAGAAAACTCCTGCGGCACCTCTTTCTGATACAGCTCTGCATCGGCTTTTCTATGTTCTATCCTTTCTGTACATTTCTTAATTTCCTGAGGATAATAGACCGTAATCTTGTTCTGCAAGTCCGTATGCTCACTTTTCCAAGCCGATTTCAGTGTCTGCAGGCGGTAGACCTCATTATCCACCTCCATTTTCCTCTTAATCTTAGGATCCGATACAGCAAGAGCCTTGAACTCGGCATACTGAAGCACTACCTCGTCCACATCCTCACAGCTCCTAAGCGCACTCCGGCCAGTCATGATCTGGCTGATATACCGCTGCTTTTGTTCCAGTATCTGCCAAAGGTAAGCATCAAAGGTCTGCTCCGTGATGTAATTAAAGATAGATATCTCATCATTTTCATTCCCCTGCCGCAGGATGCGCCCGTTACGCTGCGTCAGATCAGCCGGCCGCCATGGTGCATCCAGATTGTGCAATGCTATCAATTTATCCTGCACATTCAATCCTGTTCCCATCTTCTCCGTGCTTCCCAGCAGTACACGGACAATTCCGTTCCGTACCTTTTCCAGCAGTTCTGCCCGTTTTGTGTCCGTATTGGCGTCATGTATGAAAGCTATCTCTTTTTCCTCCACTCCAAGCCGCACCATCTCCTGTCTGAGTGCCTGATAGAAGTTAAATCTGCCGTCCGCCTTCGGTGTTCCCTTATCGCAGAAAATGAGCTGTGTGGAATGCTGCTCCTCAGTGTCATGGTAGATTTCTGCCACACCTCTGGCACAGGCATTGAGTTTGGTGTCAGGATCGTTATCCAGCGTTTCATCCAGAATACGGGGATCCACGGAAAGCAGCCTTGCCTCGTTTGTCAGCTTTAAGAAATTATCCTGACTGCTGTCTACCTCCTTATTACGGATTGCTTCTGCCCTTTCCACCAGTTCCTCCATGATGGCTTTCTGATCCGGCGTGATAGCTGTCTTTACCACCTGCATTTTTCCCGTTTTTAGTTTCGGAACCGGCAGGTCCAGCATATCCGCTGTCTTGATGTCTGCCACTAAAAACAGCATGGACATCAGTTCCGGCAGATTGTGGAACTTGGCAAATCTTGCTTTCATCTGGTAGCCTGAGCCTTCGGGTTTGATTTCCAGCGATGATTCCACCTTGCCGAAGGTGCTTGCCCAGGAATCAAACATAAGCAGTCCCCTGCGCTTTAATTCGGAAGGCTGCAAAGTCTTTTGCATAACATAAAGTTCCGACATGGAATTAGATACCGGTGTGCCGGTGAGATACACCACGCCATGTTCATTCGTGATTTCATTGATATACTGGCATTTCATGTGCATATCCATGGCACGCTGGCTGCTCTGTCCTCCCACGCCCGCCACTCTCTGCATCTTGGTATAGCTGTAATTATTCTTATAGGCATGGGCCTCATCCACAAACAGGTTATCCACGCCCAGTTCCTCAAAGGAAATCGGTCCGTCTTTCTTCCCTGCATTATAGAGCCTGTCAAAACGGTCCTGTAAATTATGCCTGAATATCTCCATCTGTTTTAAGGACCATGTTTTCCCGGAAAGCATCTTCATTTCGTCTATCTTCTTTGTGATTTCATCAATCTCCTCCTGCATGGTGGCTAACTGCCGCTCTCTTGAAAGAGCGATCAGTTCAAAGGAACTGTGTCCCATGATGATACAGTCATAATCCCCTGTGGCGATACGGCTTACAAACCGTCTCCGACGTGGCTTTTCAAAATCTTTGTTCGTTGCAACTAAAATATTGGCATTAGGATAAAGCCGCATAAACTCTGTCGCCCACTGTTCTAAGGTATGGTTCGGTACTGCAATCAACGGCTTGTTACATACTCCCAGCCGTTTTCTCTCATAGGCAATAGCACAGGCTGTCATGGTCTTACCGGCTCCTACCTCATGAGCCACCAGAAGATTCCCGTCACTGTAAATACCCATGGCTACCGTGTCACGCTGATGTTTTCGCAGAGTAATGGCATCATTCATATCCGGCAGCATCAGGTCATCCCCGTTGTAGGTT
>ENA-OPCU01000734-OPCU01000734.1-human-gut-metagenome-genome-assembly--contig:-NODE-734-length-11101-cov-3.400869_pt1 | contig 11101 bp, 7 predicted proteins | sample MGYA00241255_ERZ501490 | MGnify/ENA primary metagenome ERZ501490 (study PRJEB25962, sample SAMEA2042627) | human gut metagenome | biome: human gut; feature: human-associated habitat; material: faeces... | reverse complement strand
CACAGGCACCTGAAGCCTGCGCGTCTGCCAATTCCGCCACTCCTGCGAACAAATGCTATTCTATAGGAATCTGAGCAATATGTCAATAGATAATTTTAATTTTTTTTATTTTGTTGCAATAAAAGAAAAAATTTAAAAAAATTAAAAATTACCATTGACATATGAGGGAGAGTTTGCTATTATAAACGAGTCGCTAAGACATGCGGAAGTGTCGGAACTGGCAGACGAGCAAGACTAAGGATCTTGTGATCATTGCGATCGTGTGGGTTCAAGTCCCATCTTCCGCACTAAGAAGTGAGAAAGCCTTGAGAGATCAAGGCTTTTTTGTTATATAAAATATGGTATAATGAAGCATGCTGATGCACACAACAAAAAGGATAACTATATAAATATGAATATTCAAAAACAGTTTATAAAATATGTTTCCCAGAATATCTGTGGAATGTTGGGGATTTCCTGCTATATTATCGTGGATACATTCTTTATCTCGCAGGCAGCGGGAACGGACGGGATTACCGTATTGAATCTGGTACTGCCGGTATATAACCTGATTTTTGCCATAGGATCGATGATTGGGGTAGGATCGGCAACCCGGTATACGATATTAAAAGCACAGGAAGATGACAGTGCAAAGAAATATTTTGCAAATGCGATTTTGTGTATTCTCATGATCAGCATTCCATTTGTCCTGTCTGGCATTTTTTCTCCGGATACGGTGATGCATATGATGGGGGCAGATGCCGGGATCACGCAGCTGGGTCGCACATATACGCGGATCTTCTTATTATTTACACCGTTTTTTATGATGAATTATGTGTTTTCTGCGTTTGTCCGAAACGACAATGCCCCGACTCTTGCCATGATTGGAACGATGATGGGAAGTTTTTCCAATGTTGTCCTTGACTATGTGTTTATGTTTCCAATGGGGATGGGACTGGCAGGAGCAGCACTTGCCACAGCAGCCTCTCCGATCGTCAGCATATTAATCTGCAGTATTCATTTTTGTCAGAAGAAAAATACGGTACAGTTTGCAAAGACCAGACCATCGGTACGGATGCTTACAGCATCCTGCCAGCTGGGGGTGCCGGCATTTGTGGGAGAATTTTCTTCCGGAGTGACAACAACGCTTTTTAATTACCTGATTTTAGGGCTTGCCGGAAATGTAGGAGTGGCTGCCTATGGCGTGATTGCCAACTTTGCACTCATATTTACCTGTATTTTTAACGGGATTTCCCAGGGAGCCCAGCCACTGGTCAGCCGTTATTACGGAGAAGGGAATGAACGTGCGGTTAAAAAGATTCTGCATCTGGGACTGGCTACGGGCGTTGTTTTCAGTCTTTTGATTATTTCGCTTGTCTGGGGATTTACAGACCCGATGGTAGCCTTGTTTAACAGTGAACATTCGGTAAAGATGGCAGAATATGCATTTACAGGAATGCGGCTTTATGTGATCGGATTTTTGTTTGCCGGCTTCAATATTATCGGAACCGGATATCTGAGTGCATCGGAGCATGCAAAAGAGGCATTTACGGCCTCGGTTTGCAGAGGATTTGTAGCTATCGCGGTGTGTTCCGTGATATTATCACGTATGTTTGGAATCCGTGGTGTCTGGCTGTCATTTATGGCTGCGGAAGCATTGACGGCAGGAATTACGGCATGGGCGCTTCTTAAGGATCACAAAAAGGAGGCTATGGCATGAAGTATGATAAGAAAGAACCTGAAACGATGGATGCAGATCCGATGCGTCTTTTGGTTTCCGCCATACTGGCATTTACGGTGATGCTTTTTATCAATGGGTTTGTCGGAAGTATGGGTGGATTTCCTGCGTTTGTTGCATTTACGCTGGTATTTTTCCGGATACGGACCCGTGCGGGAATGGAAAACGGAGGGATGCAGCAGGAATTGTCAGATCGTCAGATCACAGGACGGCTGTTGTGGAAATATGCTGTTGGTTATCTGGTTTTATGGGGAATTTTAAGAATTGCGTTTCTGATCTCCCGGGTCACCGGCTGGGGAAATATCAATGGAGCTTCCGCAGTGGAATATGTACGGCAGATGTGGAACACATCGCTTTTGGAAAAATGGGCATATTTTTTTGCGGGGATGATCATGTTTGCGTTTGTGCTTTCACTGTTTCCGCTTGCTGTAATCAGGGAAAAGGTGCGGTGGATTCGCTATGCATTAGTTGATGGTGCGGTGTTTGCACTGGTATGTCTTGGAATGAACGGCGTCTGTCGTTTGAAATTTGAACAGAAATCATCAGGCAGAGCAACATGTCTGATCGATCATCTGCTGCTTTGCGGCCGGATGCGGACCTGGCAGGAAATCACCTGTCTGTTGGCAATGGTTGTTTTTATTCTTGTCATCGGTGCATTTGTATTTAGCTATGCATCCAGACAGTATGCGGTTAAAAATATAGATGGAATACCGGCATCTGCCGGGGAAGAAGAATCGCGCAGACACCGGATGATCAGAAAGATTGTGACGGTTGGCTGCAGTATTGCGGCTGCTGCAATTGTTGTCGTGATAGTACTTCTGATGCCAAAAGATACCGCAGGGGATTATACGAAGGTTGCGGAATTTCTGACTGAGGATACGCGGATGGGACCGATGGAATATGGAGATGCGGTTTATGTACCGGTAAATGAGGAAGCGGATCTGGAGAAAAACGGAATTGCCCAGGGCTATCTGGCAGAGCGTGGAGAGCGCTGCGACAGTCGGTTTTATCAGCTTGCGATTGCAAATCTTCTGTATACCGATCCGACCGGAAAAACAAATCTCGTACAGACAGCCGGAACCGATGGAGGAACATATGCACCGGTGGCATTGGTGGAAACAGACAAGGCATGGGAAACGGATGATGTGTTTCTTCTCTGGGATGAAGACTGGGCTTTGGAATCGGCATATTCGCATGAGCCGACAGGTTATGTGGCATGTCCGGCGGATCTGATACAGGGGCTTAGGATGCAGTTTCCGGATGTGACCTACCGCACAGCGGATTTTTCGGATTATGATGCCTATTTTACACTTCGGGGATATCAGGAGATGGAGCAGGCACTGGAGGAAGATCCTGTGGATGGAGACTGGGTCGGATGTATTCTGGTGAAAGATAACAAATTTTATTTTGGAAGCTACGAAAATCAGATTACGGGTATCTGTCTGCAACAGCTGCGGAAAGTACTCGGAGGAAATGCAAAATAAAAAAGGAAATCAGGAATTCACGCAGAATATATAATATGTAGAGTTGTTTGAAATATTGTAAGGATTTTGGCGGTTTGTGCCGCAGAAATGAGCAGAATATGACAATTCGGGAAAGAATAGAACAGATAGAAGCAGATACTTTAAGTCCGTACGCCTGTCTGTCCATAAACGCAAAGGGCAGAGACAGGGAGGAACCGCAGTGTGATATTCGTCCGGTCTTTCAGAGGGATCGTGACCGTATCCTGCACAGTAAGTCTTTCCGGAGACTGAAAAGTAAGACGCAGGTTTTTCTCACACCGATGGGAGATCATTACCGGACGCGGCTGACACATACGCTTGAAGTATCGCAGAATGCGAGAACCATTGCGAAGGCGCTCCGGCTGAATGAAGATCTGGTTGAGGCGATAGCATTGGGGCATGATCTGGGGCATACACCGTTTGGACATGCAGGAGAATTTCTGCTGAATCAGGTGTATGAAGGCGGGTTCCGCCACAACGAACAGAGCGTACGTATTGTAGAAAAACTGGAAAAAGACGGAGAAGGACTGAATCTGACCTGGGAGGTCCGGGATGGAATTTTAAACCATCAGACACGGACGATTCCGCACACGCTGGAAGGAAAGATTGTGCGCCTGTCCGATAAGATTGCATATGTCAATTCCGATATTGACGATGCGATCCGTGCAATGATTCTGGATGAGGAAGATATTCCCGTGGAACTGCGTCGTACGCTGGGATTTACCACGAGAGAGCGCCTGGATCACCTGATCCACGATATCATCAGCAACAGTATGGGAAGAAACGATATCATTATGTCGGATGAGACCGCGGAGGCGCTGCGGGATCTGCGCTTGTTCATGTTTGAACATGTATACCGGAATCCGGTCGCAAAAGGCGAGGAAGTAAAAGCTAAGGCCATGCTGGAACAGATGTATTATTTTTATATGGACCATATCGAGCAGCTGCCGGCAAAGTTATTAAAAATGCTGGATGAGGGTGAAGACAAAGGGCGCATCGTCTGTGACTATATTTCCGGTATGACAGATAAGTATGCGATTACCAAATTTAAAGAAAATTTTATGCCGCAGGCATGGAAAGTGGATGGATATTGATGACTAGAGAAAGGAGGGGATTTCCACGCCGTATTTTTCAGATGATCTGATTGAGGAGGTACGTTCCCGCAATGACATTGTGGATGTGATCGGCGGGTATGTGCGTCTGCAGAAAAAAGGAAGTACATATTTTGGGTTATGCCCCTTTCATAATGAGAAGACGGGATCATTTTCCGTTTCTCCGAATAAACAGATGTATTACTGCTTTGGATGTGGAGCGGGAGGCAATGTTTTTACATTTCTGATGCAGTATGAGAATTATACTTTTACCGAAGCGATGCAGGTACTTGCCGATCGTGCGGGAATTGAACTTCCCAAGCAGGAGATGACAGGTGCACAGAAACGTGAGGCGGACAAGCGCACGAAGCTGCTGGAGATTAACAAAGAAGCCGCAAAGTATTTTTATAAACTTTTGCGCAGCCCGAGAGGGGAAAAAGCATATGCGTATTTCCGTAAGCGGGAGCTGTCGGATGAAACGATGCGCAAATTTGGCCTGGGCTATTCGGATCAGTACAGCGATGATCTCTATCGCTATTTAAGACATGTGGGATATGACGATGCGCTGCTGAAAGAGTCGGGGCTTGTCTCCATCGATGAGGTGCGCGGAGGCCATGACAAATTCTGGAATCGTGCCATGTTTCCGATCATGGATGTACATAACCGGGTGATCGGATTTGGAGGGCGTGTCATGGGCGAAGGGGAACCGAAGTATTTGAATTCGCCGGAGACGAAGATTTTTGACAAGAGCCGGAATCTGTATGGATTAAATATTGCAAGGACAACCAGAAAACCGCAGCTGCTTTTATGTGAGGGATATATGGATGTCATTGCACTGCACCAGGCAGGCTTTGACAATGCGGTGGCCTCTCTTGGTACATCGCTTACCAGTGGACATGCCAGTCTGCTGAAACGCTACACCAAAGAAGTGTATCTGACATATGACAGTGATGGGGCTGGGGTAAAGGCGGCACTCCGTGCAATTCCGATTTTAAAAGAAGTTGGAATTATCACGAAAGTCATAAACATGCAGCCGTACAAAGATCCGGATGAATTTATCAAAGCACTTGGGGCCGAAGAATATCAGAAGCGGATTGATCAGGCGGAAAACAGTTTTCTGTTTGAAATCCGTATGCTGGAGCAGAATTATGATATGAATGATCCGGAGTCCAAGACGGCATTTTATAATGAGACGGCGCGGCGGCTTTTAGCCTTTCCGGAGGAGCTTGAGCGCAACAATTATATCCAGGCGGTCGCTGATAAGTACAGGATTGGCTTTGAGGATCTGCGGAAGCTTGTGAATAATCTGGCAATGGCAGGGAGCGGGATTACAAAGGCGGCTCCGTTAAAGAGCGGTATCCATGAAAAAAAGAAAGAAGATGGCATGAAACAGTCACAGAAGCTGCTTCTGACCTGGCTGATCGAGGATACGCGGCTTTTTGACAGCATCAAAGGATGGATCACGGAGGAAGATTTCACGGAACCGCTGTATCGCAAAGCGGCACAGGAGCTGTTCACCCAGTATGGGGAGAGCGGACAGGTGAATCCGGCAAAGATTATCAGCCGGTTTCAGGAGGAGGAAGAACAAAAAGAAATTGCGGGGCTTTTTAATGCAAAAATTCATGAAGTAGAGACAAAACAGGACAAAGAAAAAGCATTAAAGGAAACAATTGAGAGAATCAAGGAAAACAGTATTGATGTTCGAAGCCGGCAGTCAGATCCGAATGATCTGACGGTCGTTATGCAGCTGATCAATGAACAGAAGGAATTGGAGAAGCTGAAGAAAACGCATATTTCTATTGATTAGGGACAAAATAGAAAGTAACCTGAGAGGACGAAACGACATGGCAAAGAAAAAAGAAGAGAATGCAGCAGTGGAAACGGAAGAAACAAAGGCAAAGTTCAGAGAAAAACTGAAAAGTCTGCTGGAACTGGGAAAAAAGAAACGGAACATTCTGGAGTATCAGGAGATCAGCGATTTTTTCAGGGATATGAATCTTGACGAAGAAAAGATGGAGAAGGTTCTGGATTTCCTGGAAGCAAATAAAGTAGATGTCCTCAGGATCAGTGACGGGGATGATGAGGATGATGATATCATTCTGGATGACGAAGACGAGGTAGAAGTAGAAAAGATTGATCTTTCGGTTCCGGAGGGCGTAAGTGTCGAGGATCCGGTACGCATGTACTTAAAGGAAATCGGCAAAGTGCCGCTGCTGTCTGCAGACGAAGAAATTGAGCTGGCACAGAAGATGGAGGCCGGAAGTGTGGCAGTTGAAAAAATTCCACTGCTCAAAGAGCGTCTGGCAGAAACCGGTGATGAACAGGAAAAAGAAGAAATACAAGCGGAGATCAAAGCATTGCAACTGGATGTCGACCGTGGATCAGATGCCAAAAAACGTCTGGCAGAGGCAAATCTTCGTCTGGTAGTCAGCATTGCCAAGCGCTATGTGGGCAGGGGCATGCTGTTTTTAGACCTGATTCAGGAAGGAAATTTGGGACTGATCAAGGCGGTAGAAAAATTTGATTACCGCAAAGGATATAAGTTCTCCACTTATGCAACATGGTGGATCCGGCAGGCAATTACCCGTGCAATTGCGGATCAGGCAAGAACCATCCGTATTCCGGTGCACATGGTGGAAACGATCAACAAGCTCATTCGTGTCAGCAGACAGCTGCTGCAGGAACTCGGGCGGGAACCTACGCCGGAAGAAATCGCGGAAGAGATGAAGATGCCGGTGGAACGTGTGCGGGAAATCTTAAAGATTTCACAGGAACCGGTATCTTTGGAAACACCAATCGGAGAAGAGGAAGATTCCCATCTGGGCGATTTTATTAAAGATGATAATGTACCGGTACCGGCAGATGCTGCAACTTTTACGCTGCTTAAGGAACAGCTGGAAGAGGTACTCGGAACACTGACCGAGCGGGAGCAGAAAGTGCTGACGCTTCGCTTTGGTCTGGAGGATGGAAGGGCAAGAACCCTTGAGGAAGTCGGAAAAGAGTTCAATGTAACCAGAGAACGAATCCGTCAGATTGAGGCAAAAGCGCTCCGTAAGCTTCGCCATCCCAGCAGAAGTCGTAAGTTAAAGGATTATTTAGAGTAACATGATGAAATTATCGAGGAGAATGAAAGCAGTGGCTTCCATGGTTACAACCGGCGGTATCCTTGCGGATATCGGAACAGACCATGCGTATGTGCCGATTGCACTGGTACAGAGGCAGAAAATAAAGGGAGCCATTGCAATGGATATTAATGAGGGACCGCTTGCCCGGGCACAGGAACATATCCGGGCAGCCAGGCTGGAGGAATATATACAGACCAGGCTTTCGGACGGGGCAGAGGCACTGCTTCCAAATGAAGCGGATTCCATTCTGATTGCAGGAATGGGTGGAGAACTGATTCTGCATATTCTGACGGAAGGGGAATCCGTCTGCAGTACAGCGAAAGAACTGATTTTGCAGCCACAGTCTGAAATACATAAGGTCCGGGAATATCTGCGCCAGCATCAGTATAAAATTGAAGATGAAGATATGGTCTGTGAAGAAGGAAAATATTATCCGATGATGCGTGCCGTAAAAACGGAGCAGGATGAAACGTGGAACCGGTTGAACGATCAGACAATAGCAGTCTGTGATATTTACGGACCGCTTCTTCTGAGAAACGGAAATCCGGTACTGCGCCGGTTTCTGGTGCGTCAGCATGGACAGCTGACACAGATTCTGCAGACGCTTGAAGCACAGAAAGAATCGGAACAGATCATACGACGTATTGCAGAAGTGCAGGAAAAATTACAGCAGAATGAATCTGCGTATACGATTTTGGGGGCGATAAAAAGTGCAGGAATTTGAGATCACATTGGAGACTGCGCCGGGGAAAACCGAACTGGTTCTGATTCCGGAGCAGACAAAACTGGAACAGATTGCAAAACAATATCAGAAAAATTACAGTGACAGGATTGTACTGGCATGTGTAGATGGAAAACTGCGGGAACTTTCAAAAGTGGTGAAGGCACCCGGTAAAATTTCGTTTCTGACGATGACGGACAGGGACGGCAAACGCACCTATCGCAGAAGTATGACGCTTTTATTGCAGAAGGCGGTAGAAAATCTGTGGAAGGATCAGGTAAAAATCAGGGTATATTATTCTCTGGGAGAAAGTTATTACTGTGAACTGCATGGAACTGCAAATGATGCAGCAGCCGTGCAGGCACTGCGTGCAGAGATGCAGCGTCTGGTAGAGGCCGATTTACCGATCAAGAAATGCAGTGTAAAAACAGAAGATGCGGAACAGCTGTTTCATGATAAGGGAATGAAGGACAAAGAGCGGCTTTTACATTATCGCAGAAGTTCGCGTGTCAATATTTATGAGCTGGACGGACATCAGGACTATTATTACGGTTATATGGTTCCATCCACGGGATACCTCGGAGTGTTTGATCTGGAGTTATATGAAGACGGCTTTGTTCTTTTGTTCCCAAATAAAAAGGGAGATGAAGTGGAACCGCTTCATACCTCCAATAAACTGTACCACACATTAAAAGAATCACGCAGCTGGAGCCGTATGCTGGACGTTGGAACGATCGGCGCGCTCAATGATGCAATCGCATCCGGCAGGGGCGAACAGATTATTCTGCTTCAGGAAGCGCTGATGGAGGAACGGATCGGTTCCCTGGCAGCACAGATTGCGGAGAAAAAAGGAATTAAATTTGTCATGATCGCAGGCCCGTCTTCTTCCGGAAAGACGACATTTTCCAACCGCCTGTCGATTCAGCTTCTGGCAAAGGGAAGAAAACCGCATCCGATCAGTCTGGATGATTATTATGATGACAGGGAGCGGTGTCCGAGGGATGCAGACGGAAATCTTGATTTTGAATGTCTGGAGGCACTGGATGTCAGACAGTTTAACGAAGATATGACCCGGCTTCTGGCAGGGGAGGAAGTAGATATGCCTTCCTTTAATTTCAAGACCGGGAAGAGGGAATACCGTGGCAGGACCCTGCAGCTTAAAGAAAATGATATTCTTGTCATAGAGGGAATTCATGGTCTGAACGATAAGCTGTCGTATACACTTCCTGCAGAAAGTAAATTTAAGATTTATATTTCTGCGCTGACACAGCTGAATATTGATGAACACAATCCGCTGTCCACGACGGACTGCCGTCTGTTACGCCGGATCGTGAGAGATGCCAGAACCCGTGGAACGACGGCGCAGGAGACGATTGCGATGTGGAAATCTGTGCGAAGGGGAGAAGAAAAAAATATTTTCCCGTTTCAGGACAGTGCGGATGTCATGTTTAATTCCGCGTTACTGTATGAGGTTGCGGTGCTTAAAGTATATGCGGAACCGCTTCTGTTTCAGATTCCGCGTGACAGTGCAGAATATCTGGAAGCGAAGCGTCTGCTTAAGTTTTTGGACTATTTTCTGCCGCTTCCGACGGAAGGAATTGCACAGAGTTCTCTGGTGCGGGAATTTGTCGGAGGAAGTTGTTTTAATGTATAAAAACACGGTAAACTTTACGGCTTGAACCTTACTGGAAACTGTGTTATAGTGGAAAAGCATCTTAAGATGGAGGACAGGTGATCGCGGCTGCAGGTGTCGAAAGACCGCAGGTGAGGAAAGTCCGGGCTTCACAGGGCAGGATGCCGGTTAACGGCCGGTGGAGGAAACTCTAAGGAAAGTGCAACAGAAATATACCGCTATAAGAGATGCATCACAGATGCACCTCTATAGTAAGGGTGGAATGGCAGTGTAAGAGACTACCGCCTCGCTGGTAACAGAGAGGGCACATGTAAACCCCATTCGAAGCAAGACCGAAACAAAGCGCTGACGTGGCCCGCCAGCTTTAGGTAGGTCGCTTGAGACGGTTGGCAACAATCGTACTAGATAGATGATCACCCAACGACATAACCCGGCTTATCGTCCTTCTTCTTAAGATGTTTTCCGTAAATATCAGCAGTATTCTTTGGAAATTTTCATTTTTCACGTCTATACCATTATAAATTTCCCGGATTTCTAAACACTTTATGAAAAGTGTATGAAAAGAAAATACGTTGCTTGACGATATGATTTCCCATGATATATAACTAATATAAGACACGAAAAATATCGACGAAACACAGAAAAGAGGAATTGTATGAGAGACAAATTGTATCGTTTTATGCAGGGAAGAAATGGCATGGATGAACTGGCACGGATGCAGTCCTGGCTTGTTCTGATTCTTTTGCTTGTCGGTATGTTTACACGCATCGGCCTGTTTTCCTTTGTAGCGCTGATTTTAATGATTTATATGTATTTCCGGGTATTTTCAAGAAATACATCCAAACGTTATGAAGAAAACCAGAAGTATTTGAATTTTCGTTATAACCGCACCGTATCGTGGAACCGGTTTAAAAAACGCATGGGACAGGCAAGGGATTACCGCTTTTTCAAGTGCCCGATGTGTAAACAGGAAGTCCGTGTGCCGAGGGGACATGGAAAGATAGAGATTACCTGCCCGAAATGCAGGGAAAAATTTATTCGCAGAACCTAAATCGGAGGCAGTATGTTCGGATATATTAATGTAAACGGCGCACAGCTGTCGGAAGAAAATAAAAAAATATATCAGTCGTATTATTGTGGACTTTGCCGGAAATTAAAAGAGTTCTGTGGGAAAAAAGGACAGGCACTTTTGAATTATGATATGACATTTCTGGTCGTCCTGCTGACCGGTCTGTATGAGCCGGACACGCAGACTGGTGAATTTACCTGTATGATGCATCCGATGAAAAAACGGCAGCTGCGGGAAAACGAT
>ENA-OPCU01000725-OPCU01000725.1-human-gut-metagenome-genome-assembly--contig:-NODE-725-length-11193-cov-3.221225_pt1 | contig 11193 bp, 9 predicted proteins | sample MGYA00241255_ERZ501490 | MGnify/ENA primary metagenome ERZ501490 (study PRJEB25962, sample SAMEA2042627) | human gut metagenome | biome: human gut; feature: human-associated habitat; material: faeces... | reverse complement strand
GCCATAAGCTGGTCGCCATCCACCAGGTTACCTTTTTCATCTACCGCAAGCATACGGTCAGCATCGCCATCAAATGCAAGGCCAACGTCTGCTTTTTCATAAACAACCCTTGCCTGAAGTTCTTCCATATGGGTGGAACCGCAGTTGGCATTGATATTGGTTCCATCGGGCTTCGTATGGATAGCAACCAGATCTGCACCCAGGTCTTTTAATGTCTTAACCGATGTATAGTAGGATGCACCCTCTGCACAGTCTATCACAATCTTCATACCGGTCAAATCAACCGGCACACATTTCTTCATAAATTTCACATATTCATCACGCAAATCAAAACGATAGTCAATTCTTCCCACACCGGATCCAATCGGCAGTACAACATCTTTCATATTATTGCGGATCAGCTCTTCGATTTCATCCTCCAACGCATCAGAAAGCTTATATCCGTCTCCATTAAAGAATTTGATTCCGTTAAATTCCATCGGATTATGGGATGCGGAAATCACAACGCCTGCATCTACTTTATGTTTTCTGGTCAGATAGGCAATCGCCGGTGTCGGCATTACCCCTACATAGATTGCATTGGCTCCTACAGAACAGATTCCTGCCATCAGTGCATTGGCAAGCATTCCTCCTGAAATTCTTGTATCACATCCTACAATTAATGTCGGCTGATGTTCCTGCTCTTTCGTCAGCACATAGGCACCTGCCTGCCCAAGCTTTGTTGCCAGTTCAATGGTCAGCTCCGCTCCTGCAACACCTCTTACACCATCTGTTCCAAACATTCTGCTCATTTTCTAATCTTCCTCCGAATTTCCATTATTCGTATTATTTCCATTGGTACTGCCCGTTCCCGTTTCTGTACCACCATTCGAACCCGTATGGGTTCCATTGTCATTTCCGGTATTCGTGGTATCTGATGTATCTTCTGTTTTCTTTGTTATGGTTATCACTGCAGACTGTGTTCCATTTACGGAATATAAGCTGTCATCCAGCTCCAGGGTAACTGTTACGGTATGATTACCTTCTGCCAGTCCTGCTGCATTTACATTTCCCTTAATGCTGTCTGCCATAAGTTTATCCAGATCATTCCGTAGTCCCTTTAAGGTTATTGTAACTGTACTCTCTGCAAAGACTGCTTCATAACCCTCTTTCAGATTCTGAATTGCAATGTTTTCAACCGGTATGCTATAAGATTCTGATACAATCTGCTCCACCACTGCGGTTACTTCAACATTCAGATTGTCAGCATCGACCACCTCTACATCATCCGGCAGATAAGAAGAAATGTTAATTGTCTTCACTACATTGCCAGTTGCATCGCTGATATCCAGCTGGTCTGACGGAATCACAATACTTCCGGCTGCGTTCAGTGCTTCCGGTGTTCCCTTTATCGCTATCTTATTCGGATTAATCGTCACTCCGGTGCATACAAATCCATCTGCAACCGTTCCACTCGGTTCAATTTCTACTGAAAGCTTACGGATATTAAGTATCGTAGCCGAAATTGTCACTTTATCAATATTAAAATTCAGCTTTGAGGTGTCTACCGCCTCACCGTTAGCATTATATACAACCGGGACTACACTATCCGTCAAGTCTGCGGATGCACCTGTTACATCAATGGTTGCTTCTACATGATCAATCTGATTCACCACCGATTCCGGTCCGGTTACTTTTAAGATGTTCGGAGATACCCGCACATCTCCCACCGCATAATTCTCAGCTGTATCTCCTACTGTTTTTGCCTTAATAGAAAACTGTGACAGCATCAGATCTTCTACATTTACTTCCATATACTGTATTTTGCCTTGGAAGTTCACCGCAGACGCATATCGTGTTGCAGTTATCTCAATCGGTACCCGGTATACACCGTCTACCTGCTCAACATTTTCCATATCTGCTACTGCCCGGAAATCAGTATTGCTCAAGTTCTTCATAACAGAACGCACAGTAGAAACCTTAAAGGTTACCTGCAGATTACTGTCCTTTGCTTCAAAGTATTTGCCCTGCTGTGTCATATAATCCGAATTGGTTATCGTAATAGACGTGGTAAAGTTCTTCGCCTGTGTCGGATCATCAATGTTGACAACAACAAGCCACAGCACAACAGAGAAGAATAATGCTGCGACCTTCAGTCCAAAATTATTCGTCACCAGTTTTGTCAGCTTTTTTAACATTGCGTAACCTCCTCTTCAGTAATTGGAAGCGCTTTGGTTCGATATTGCTGCTCTGGAGAAATTTCAGTTTGCTGCGCAGAAACTCCGCATCCACATTACGGTACAGCTGTCCACCCATCGCAATAGAAACCTTTCCGGTTTCCTCTGATACCACAATTGTAAGAGAATCACTCACTTCACTAATTCCAACTGCCGCACGATGTCTGGTTCCCAGATCCTTGCTCAGTTCCAGGCTGTCAGACAGTGGCAGATAACAGGTTGCAGAGACAACCCTGTCCCCACGTACAATAATAGCTCCGTCATGTAACGGAGTGTTCTTTTCAAATATATTAATCAGAAGCTGGCTTGATACCAGGGAATCCAGCGCAATACCAGTTCTTTCGTATTCTGTCAGCATAATTTCATTTTCCACTACAATCAGGGCTCCGGTCTTCACCTTACCCATCTCATAGCTTGCCTTTACCAGTTCTCCAATCGTATGGTCATTGAAACGTTCCACTCCTTCTTTCCCAAAATCAAAAGAAAAGAGGGATGAAATAAATTTTTTTCGTCCCAATTCTTCCAGTGCTTTCCGGAGCTCCGGCTGGAAGATAACAACGATTGCAATAATCGCTACATTAATCGTCTTCTCTGCTATCCAGAGAATTGTATTCATCTGGAAGATTGCTGCCACAAGTACAAACGCTAAAATCACAAGAATTCCTTTTAACAGCATCCATGCCCGTGTATCCTTAATCCATTTCAGGACGTGATAAAACAGGAACGCAATAATAAGCATTTCTACAATATCAGTCTTTGATACCGTAATGTTCAAAACGCTTACCCACGCCAGATAATTTTCTTTAAAATTTTCCAACACTGTCAAAAATGACTGCACCTGTTCCACTTCCTCTCTGTCTTATTTCAGCAAATCTTCGTCTATATCCATTTCCTCTGCCAATGCTTTGCGGGAAATACGTTCTTTTTCCTCATCCTTGGCTGCGATACGTTTTACCCTTTTCTCCTTGGTTGTAACATAAATCTTCGGTACCGCTTTTACATAATAGTAATATTCATCATCCTCAAACTGTACCCGTTCTGTCCTGCTATAATCCAGGTTAAAGAACAGGAACTGCTGTATCAATGCAATCACCGTAGAAATTACGCCTCCTACAATAATCCAGACGATTTGTCCCTTGATGCCCAGCATTACAAAACCGCTGATCAGTACAGTAAGTCCAATCAGAATACCAGCCAATGACGCCACTGTCCATGCATAATCTATGGACAAGCGGCGCACTACATAAACCACCAGTAAAATCACAATAAAAGTTGCCAGTACCAGATACATTTCCTTATTTCCCAGCAGCTGGTTGATTGCTACCACCATCTTAGAAGTCGCATTGCTGTCCTCTTCCACTGCACTTAATACTGCCTCATTTTCCTTTATTCCCTTCAGAAAATAAAACATCACAGTTCCGCTCACAATAGATGCAGCAGATGCCGGTGTACGTAACAGTCCTGCCGAAATCGGCATGATATATGGGGTATGTAATGCAAATGTTATCGGTGTCAGCACTGCATAATAACCATCTTTTGGTGAAAACCGTAAATACAGCAGTGCGATAACCAGCATAAGAATCAGTCCTACCACGCATACATCCATAGACAGTGCAAATAAATGTGCAGCAATCAGAATGAACGCAAACAACAGGATAGCATTGACCGGAAGAACCGCACATAACAGTGCCAGTACCAGTGTTACCGGAAGTCCGGCCAGTCTGGTCATATAGCCAATATTTTGATTAATCAGCAGAAATACCACTGTTGCCAGAATAAACTTAAGTACCGGCACCACATATATTTCATTTTTTCCAAAAAAGCGGATTAACCGCTCCTTCAGTTCGAGTAAACCCGTCATCCTAAACCTCCCAGTCATCCGTATTAGATATATTTTCTTCCTCACGATACAGACTGCTCACTCTCTTCAGTCTGTTATAATACTCCTTTACCTGTTTTCTCCCCTTTGTATATCTACGATTATAAATAATATAAGTAATCATCAGATAAGCAGCCAGAAATACCAGATACACCATTACAATCCGGATGCCAAATCCAATCATATCCATATCATTAATTTTCTTTACCAGATTCTCCATGTCGTAAAAAAGCCACAGCACAAAAAGAAGTCCGAACGCAATGGTTCCGGCAAAAAAGCTTTTTATCAACTCCATGGCAACATAATCTCTTCTAAAATACTGTGTTGCTTTCTGGCAGGCTTTACTTTCTTCATTTTCGAATTCTGACAGCTTTGTCATATGTCTGACGCGTTCTTTACTAATCATACTCTGCTCCTAAACAAACTCTCTTTAGTATAACATAGATATTATCTTCTGAAAAGAAAAAACTGCCACCAGTCACTGCGGCAGTTCTTAATCTACAGTTACAGATATCTCATCTTATCTCTTTCCTTCGGTCTCTTATCCAACTGAGGCTCCACCGGTTTTTTCTTTATTACACTCTGGAAGTCCGTTTCCATTTTACGTTTGCATTTCTCACAGAAACGCCCTGTTTTGATAATTGTTCCACAGCCTTCACATTCCAGACCAAGTGGTGAATCTTCTGAAAAGACAAGTCTTTCTTCACGCACCCACTGTTTAATCTGTTTTACAGAAACATTATTATCTTCCGATACAACCTGTATCGGAGTATTCGGGTTCTGCCGCAAATATTCTTTTACCTCCTGGAACTTCTCTTCCAGTTTATCTTTGCAGGCTTTACATAACGGTACGCCCCCATAATAATTAAATAATCTTCCGCATCCTTTGCAGTTTCTTACGTCCATTCTTTCTCCTCCTAATGCCCCCTGCCAATGCTAATGCAAAGTACATAAACCTCTTGTATTCCTGATACCTTCAAACATTCTGCTGCTGCATCCACGGTACTTCCAGTTGTGTAAATGTCATCTACAAGCAGAACTTTTCTTAATTGTACTATATTTTGTGCGATTGTAAAAGCCTTTTTCAGATTTTTCTTGCGTTCCTGGTCATTAAGTTCCTTCTGGGGTCTGGTATTTATACACCGATATAGCAATTTCGTTTCTACCGGAATTCCGGTACGTTTTCCTATTTCCTTTGCAAAGAGTTCTGCCTGATTATACCCTCTCTCCCTCCTGCGTTTCCGATGCAGCGGAACCGGTATGATTGCATCTATCCCCAGTCTTGAAATCCACCGGGCATACTGTATACATGCCATTTTTCCATAAAAAGCTGCATATTCACGCCGATTGGCATATTTAAAACGATACAGCGAGTGTTGCACTGCCCCCTGATAGACAAATACTGCCTTTCCCGAATCAAAAAAATGTTTTTTCCGGTCACAGTCACCACAATATTCCTTCCTGGCATTCCCAATGGGTTTTCCGCACCGTTTACAGACCGGTTCCTTCACCAGTTCTGCCTTTCCGATGCACTCCGGGCAGATTTTTCCATCCGGCGGTATCACCTCATCACACAGTGGGCATCTTCTTGGGAATATAATATCAAATATATTCATTATTTCCTTTCCAAAACTCTCTTTGCACATATTAGCACAGTCCCTTTTGCAAAAACATTAACATTCTCTTAATTTTTCCTGATAAAAATAGGATTTAATTTATTGACTTATTTTTCTCTACTTATTATAATTAGTCTATTCGAATTAACGCTTTAATGCATAAACGCACAGACGCACGAACGCGTTAAATCAAAAAAATATTACATATTTCAGGAGGAAATTATTATGAAAAAAATGAAGAAATTTCTCTCTCTTTCAGTTGCAGCAGTTCTTGCACTCAGCATGACCGCCTGTGGCTCCAAAGCAGGAGATACCCAAAACGCTGACGCTACAGAGAAAAGTTCATCCAACGCTACAGAGAAAAGTTCATCCAACGCAAAGTACACCGTTGGCATCTGTCAGCTCGTACAGCATGAGGCATTAGATGCTGCAACAAAAGGATTCAAAGACTATCTTACCGAGAAATTAGGTGATGACGTTGTTTTTGACGAGCAGAACGCCCAGGGTGATTCTGCCACATGTGCAACTATCGTCAACTCCTTCGTTTCCAAAAACGAAGACCTGATTCTTGCAAATGCAACTGCTCCTCTTCAGTCTGCAGCTGCTGCAACTACAGATATTCCTATTCTTGGAACTTCCGTAACAGATTACGCAACCGCTCTTGACATTTCTGACTGGTCAGGCACAACAGGACGTAACATTTCTGGAACTTCTGACTTAGCTCCTCTGTCCGAGCAGGCAGCTATGTTAAATGAATTATTCCCGGATGCTAAAAATGTCGGACTGCTTTACTGCTCCGCAGAAGCAAACTCACAGTATCAGATTGATGTTATCAAAGAAGAATTAGAAAAATTAAATTACACCTGTACTGCATATTCTTTCGTTGATTCCAACGATATTGCAAGTGTTGTCCAGAGTGCTGTAAATGATAACGATGTTCTTTACGTTCCTACCGACAACACTGCAGCTTCCAATACAGAAGTTATCAATAACATTGCAGGGGAAGCCGGTGTTCCAATTATTGCAGGTGAAGCCGGTATCTGCAAAGGATGTGGTGTTGCTACCTTATCCATCAGCTACTATGACCTTGGATATCAGACAGGTAAAATGGCATACGAAATCTTAGTAAATGGTGCAGACCCATCCACTATGGAAGTTGAATTTGCTCCAGCAGTTACCAAACAGTACAACCCTGACATCTGTGAGAAGCTTGGCATCACTGTCCCAGACGATTACAAAGCTTTAGACATGTCTGAGTAATTTTTACTTTTGAATTATTTATTTAGAAACCGGAGGAACTTATTGTGGAATTGCAAATTGCTGATTTATTAAACGCTATGCCCGGTGCTGTAGCCCAGGGATTAATCTGGGGTATTATGGCAATCGGTGTATACATCACTTTTAAAATACAGGATGTGGCAGACTTAACCGTGGATGGAACCATGAGTCTTGGCGGTGCTGTCTGTGTTACTCTGATTGCTTCTGGACAGAATATCTGGGTAGCAATCCTTGCCGCTACCATATCCGGTATGCTGGCAGGATTAATTACCGGAATCTTCCATACAAAAATGGGAATCCCGGTAATCCTTGCAGGTATTTTAACCCAGCTTGGATTATACTCCATTAACTTAAAGATTCTTGGCGGCAAATCCAACCAGGCAATCAGCGCTGACAAATACGATTTAATTGTATCTTTACGATATGTAAAAAATGTGGCTTTTTATAAAAACACCATATTTATCGTTGCTATCTTTGTCATCGCCATTATAGCTATCCTGTACTGGTTCTTCGGAACTGCAAGAGGCTGTTCTATCCGTGCTACCGGATGCAACCCGAATATGAGCCGTGCCCAGGGTATCAACACAAATTTCAATACCGTAATCGGTTTAATGATTTCCAACGGTCTTGTTGGTCTTGCCAGTGCTCTTTACTCACAGTATCAGGGATTTGCTGATGTCAATGCAGGACGTGGTGCTATCGTAATCGGTCTTGCTGCCGTTATTATCGGTACTGTATTGTTCGAAAAGATTTTCCACAACTTTGCGTTGAAGCTTTTATCTGTCGCTATCGGTGCTGTTATTTACTACGCTGTACTTCAGATTGTTATCTGGCTTGGTCTTGATACTAACTACTTAAAGCTGTTATCTGCGCTTGTGGTTGCTTTCTTCCTTGCAGTTCCTTACTGGAAGAAGAAATATTTTACAAAACCAGTAAAGAAAGGAGCCAAAACCAATGCTTAAAGTTGATCATATTTACAAAACATTTAATCCGGGAACCATTAACGAAAAAACCGCTCTTAACGGCACTACCCTTACTTTAAACGAAGGTGATTTCGTTACTGTCATCGGTGGAAATGGTGCCGGAAAATCCACTTTATTAAATGCCATTGCAGGAGTCTTTCTTGTAGATGAAGGTTCCATTTCTATTGATGACGTAGATGTTACAAGAATGTCCGAGCACAGACGTGCCAGTTTCTTAGGACGCGTATTCCAGGATCCTATGATGGGAACTGCTGCTACCATGGGAATCGATGAGAATCTTGCCCTCGCTGCCCGTCGTGGCAAAAGCAGAGGTCTTGGAAGCGGTATTACCAAGGCAGAAAGAGCACATTACAAAGAATTGTTAAAAGAGCTGGATTTAGGACTTGAGAACCGTCTTACCTCTAAAGTCGGACTGCTTTCCGGTGGTCAGCGTCAGGCACTGACTCTTCTTATGGCTACTTTAAACCGTCCAAAACTGCTTCTCTTAGATGAGCACACCGCTGCTTTGGATCCAAAGACTGCTGCAAAGGTTCTTACTCTTTCGGATAAAATAGTTGCAGAGCAGAACCTTACCACTCTGATGGTAACACACAACATGCGTGATGCAATTGTTCATGGCAACCGTCTGATTATGATGAATGAAGGTCAGGTTATCTTAGATATTTCCGGAGAAGAGAAAAAGAATCTTACCGTAGAAGATTTATTAGAGAAATTTGAAGAAATCAGTGGCGAAGAATTTGCCAATGACAAAGCTTTATTATCCAAGTAATTGGTATCTGCCGGTTTTTAAACGAAAATTGACAAATGATTTGCTTTGCAAGTTGTCAGACACGCAAAAACCAGCCGGAATTCTGCAAAATACAGCATTTCGGCTGGTTTTTCTTTCCAGGCACCCGCAAGAAGCGGTCGGAGGAAGGTTCTACATGTCTGTACAGTCAACCACCTCTACACATTTTCTTCCAGTCTTGCCCGCAGACCGCTGTATCTGGTCTGTTCTGTAATATTCTGTTCCATCTCATAGAAGCACATTTCATTTCCCACAAGTGTTACACACTTTCTTGCACGGGTTACCGCTGTATACAAAAGGTTCCTGTTCATTAGCATTCTCGGTCCCCCAAGAAGCGGAATTACAACTGCCGGATATTCACTACCCTGGGATTTATGTATTGTAATGGCATATGCCAGTTCCAGTTCCTCTAATATTTTAAAGGAGTACTCTACCACCTTGTCTTCATCATAGACCACGGTCATTGTCTCTTTATAATCATTGATTTCACGGATAATTCCCGTATCCCCATTAAACACACCGGTTCCACGGTCAATGGCAAATCCATATTTACTCAAGACCTCCCACTCCAGCTGATAATTATTTTTTATCTGCATGACCTTGTCCCCTTCGCGGAACACTTTATCGCCATACTCTTTTTCTTTCTTATCCGGAGCGGGAGGATTTAAGTATCGCTGCAGGATGGCATTCAATCGTTCTACGCCCAGATTTCCTTTTTTCATCGGAGTCAGCACCTGTATATCATAAGGCTGTGCATTTACAAATTTAGGCAGTTTCTGCATAATCAGCTGCAGTACCACATTGATAATCACATCTGCATCATATCGTTTCAGGAAAAAGAAATCCATGCTCTTGTTATCTAACACTACTTCTTCTCCCCGGTTGATTTTATGGGCATTGACAATGATATCACTCTGGGATGCCTGTCGGAAAATCTTGGTAAGCTGTACCACATGGAACTGTCCGCTGTCGATAATATCCTTTAATACGCTTCCCGGTCCTACGCTCGGAAGCTGGTTTACGTCTCCTACCAGAATCAGTCTTGTTCCGGCTACCATTGCCTTCAGAAGGGACTGCATCAGGCTGATATCCACCATAGACATCTCATCGATAATTACAACATCCGTTTCCAGTGGATTACTTTCATTTCGTTCGAATCCTACCGCTCCTTCCATTCCACCGTTTAATTCCAGCATCCGGTGTATGGTTTTAGCTTCATATCCGGTCATTTCGCTCATTCGCTTTGCAGCTCTTCCGGTAGGTGCTGCCAGGAAAATGTCCAGGCCTTCCAGTTCAAAATATTTGATAATACTGTTAATTGTCGTCGTCTTACCAGTTCCGGGTCCACCGGTGATTACCAAAAGTCCGTTTCTTACTGCCTCCGAAACAGCCTCTTTCTGGTGTTCATCCAGTTCCATGCCGGTCTGCTTCTCAATCTTATGGATTCGCTGGGTAATCTCTGCATCTGACACATCATAGGCAATATCCAGATTCTTAAGCATCATGGCTGTATTTACTTCCGTATAATAGAGTGGTGCACCATAAATCTGAACCTGTTCGCCCTCCTGTTTCATAATAATTTTCCGCTCTATCGACAAATCTATATACTGCTTTTCGATTGCTTCTTCTGTTACACCCAGAAGCTCTCCTGCACGCTTTGTCAGTTCTTCCTCCGGCAGAAAGGTATGTCCCTCTCCGGATGCCTGCAAAAGTGTATACAATATACCGCTTCGGATTCGAAAATCAGAATCTGTATGAATACCGACTTTCTTAGCAATTTCATCTGCAATCCGAAATCCCACACCACTGATATCATCCGCCAGACGATATGGATTCTCCTGAATGATGCCGTATACTTCCTGTCCGTATTCTTTATAGATTTTCACCGCAAGATTCAGTGTAATGCCATACTGCTGCAAAAATATCATTGCCTGACGCAGATCTCGTTTTTCAGAGACCTGGTCTGATATTTCCATTGCTTTCCGTTCACTGATTCCTTTCACTTCCGCTAACCGCTCCGGTTCTTCTTCGATAATCCGGAAGGTATCGCCTTTAAATCTTCTTACAATTCTTGCTGCAAGTGCCGCACCAATCCCTTTAATTGCTCCGGAGCCAAGATAACGCTCAATGGACAGTTCATCGGTTGGTTCTTTCTCCACATAACTTTCAGCTTTAAACTGCTTTCCATAGGTCGGATGTGCCGTATATTCACCGGTCACTTCGATATTCTCTCCCTCACTGATTCCCGAAAAGATTCCCACGCAGGTAATCTCTTCTTCTTCGCAAACCAGCACCAGTACCGTATAGCCATTGTCAGCATTTCGATATATGATATGATCTACATAACCGGTTATCGTCTCCATCGTCTTTCCTTTCCAATCGAACACAGAATGTGCCTTGGCACATTCTTGCGCCTGCGGCGGTCGCTTGCGAC
>ENA-OPCU01000713-OPCU01000713.1-human-gut-metagenome-genome-assembly--contig:-NODE-713-length-11316-cov-2.943167_pt1 | contig 11316 bp, 4 predicted proteins | sample MGYA00241255_ERZ501490 | MGnify/ENA primary metagenome ERZ501490 (study PRJEB25962, sample SAMEA2042627) | human gut metagenome | biome: human gut; feature: human-associated habitat; material: faeces... | reverse complement strand
ATGCTCGCCGTAGCCGGTGGCGCACGCCTTTGCTATGTACGCGCCCTCGGGGAGCTTCGAGTAAATGTCCTTCAGAATTCCGATAACAGATTTCAGCGGGTCGCCGCCGTTGCCGCTGTAGTAGGAATAGATTATCTCGGCGTTCTTGTTCAGCAGAACTGCTTTCGTTGTGGTGGAGCCTGCGTCCACGCCGAGGTAGCACGCGCCCTTGTGCTTCGCGATGTCCGCAGTGGGAATCACAGCCTTCGCATGGCGCGCCTTGAACGCTTCCAGCTCGGCCGCGTCCCTGAAAAGCGGAGCAAGACGCTCCACCTCGCGCATGTCAGCCGTGCCGAGGCTTCCGGCTTTCTTCACGAGTTCGTCAAGGTCGGCTTCCGCAGTCTCATCAGAGAATGCGCAGCCCATCGCCACGAACAGGTTCGCGTTCTCCGGGAAAATTATCTGGTCGTCCTTGAGGTTCAGCGTTTCGATGAATCGCGCGCGAAGCTCCGACAGATAGTGCAGCGGGCCGCCCAGGAACGCCACGTTGCCCCTTATCGGCTTACCGCAGGCAAGTCCGCTTATTGTCTGGTTTACCACCGACTGGAATACCGAAGCAGCGACACCAGCTCCCGCAGCTCCGGAAGGTCGAGCTTCACCACATATCCGTCAATCGCCATCTTGCGGAGATATGCCGCCATGTTGGTGGTGCCGAACTGCGCCATCTTCGTTTCAATCATTTCCCGTTCCTGCGGCGTGACGCGGAATTTGAGCTGAATGTCCCGTTTGCGCTTTGCCATCGCTCAACGCTCCGGGTCTTTGGACTTCGCCGAAATTTTCGGCGAAGTTGTTTCAGGCAGCTTTTTCAGCATATCCCGGACAGAGGTTTTCTGCTGCTCCTGCGCGTAGGCTTTGCGGGTCTGACTGAGAAACAGATCCACCAGACCGGGATGGCTGTTGACGGCCAGATAGCAGTTGCGGTCAGTACCCCATGCGTCGGGATTGGCGGGAATGGACAAGGCATTTGCCCAAGCCCTGTTGTCGGGAGAATAGCGCCTGTCCCAGTCCGCTTGACAGACGGTGATGGCGAGGATATAAAATGCGCGGTCATAGCCGAACTGCTGCACCACCTGATCGACTGCCGCTGCATCCAGCCGGTTATCCCGGTAGTGGTCACGGATGGCGGTTTCAATCGCTTCCTTGCAGGCTGCGTTCGCCTGATTGGAGGTGCGGTAGGCAGCAAGCTCGTCATGCTCTCTGGCGTAGGCCGCCGTGTGCTTGTAAACAGGAATATTTTTCATCATCGTGCCTCCATTTCTTTTTTGTGGGGCTTTTCCGGTGCGCCATGAACAGGCGGCGCTTTCAGCCTGTCCAGAACGGAAGGCCGCGTCGATTTTGCAATCGCCTGCTCAGGCTGCGGCTGTCCCTTGCCGTCCAGATTCAGCTCCATATCCAACTCAATCAGCCGCGCAGTTTTCGCGGCCAGCTCCTGCTCCTGCGGGAATGGCTTACCGACCTCAGCCTTTGCCGCTGCCTGCTGGTTATAGAGGTTTTCAAGCTGCTCCTGAACGCTGCGCAAACGCTCCGGCATTTTATCCAGCGCGTTCTCGATGCGGACAAGGTTGCCTCTGGCATCCGAACCGAGTTCAACGCGATGGGTCATCTGGCCTTTCAGCGTCAGCGTGTACGTTTTCCACATGGAATCAAAAGCAACGGACATGGTAAAGCCGCGATAGTTGCCGATCTGTACCGGGTCTTTGCCCTTGACCTCCTTGCAGGTGTCCAGCAGCGCGGCACCAGCGTTTTCCTTATCGGTGAGACGGTCGCCGCGAATCTCCATGCCGACAAAGCCCTCTGCCGGGAGCGGATGCGCCGCGAGGGTCTGCATATCCGCCTCCAGCCCACGAACAAAGCCCTTGTGTTCTTCTATCTTTTCCGGGAAGTATTTCAGCAGACTGTCCTCCAAGCGGAATTGCTTGCTGTTGTGGTCTGCCTTCATAATTTTGAGCTTAGACACCTCAATGTCCAAATCCATACGCTCCTTAATGCGGGGATCACCGGCGCATAGCGCTTTGATCTCCGCAAAGGACAGCGCTGTAGCGTCCACATCCTCGCAGGAGCGAACCGGGGATTTTGAGGTCATGATCTGAGAGATGAATTTCTGTTTATTTTCCACCGTTTGCCAGAGGTAGGCGTCAAACGTCCCTTCGGTCACATAGCGGCAGACATGAACGAGCTTGTTCTGATTGCCCTGACGCTCGATACGGCCTTTTCTCTGCGTGAGATCACGGGGACGCCACGGGCAATCCAAATCGTGAAGTGCGACCAAACGATCCTGCACGTTGGTGCCCGCGCCCATTTTGGCCGTGCTGCCCATCAGGACGCGCACTTGACCGCTGCGTACCTTTGCGAACAGTTCCCGCTTTTTGACCTCCGTATTGGCATCGTGGATGAACGCGATCTGTTCCGGGGGCATACCGGCGTCAATGAGCTTTTGGCGCACATCCTCATAGACCGTGAACGGCGTTTCCGTGCTTTCCTCCAATGAAATCGCGCTCTCCAGCGCATGGATTTCCGGGCTGTCCAGCGTACCGGGGGAAGCCTTTGCCGCCCGCTGCGAGGGCGTGGTCTTTGGCGTAGAAATGTCGCAAAACACAAGCTGTGTCAGTTTTTCCTCCTCGCCGTCACGCCAGTATTGGAGAATGTTCGCCACGCACTGATTGACCTTGGTGGTTTCTTCGTCGGGGAGCATGGGATTGATGATGCGCTGGTCAAGCCCTAGCTTGCGTCCGTCCGAGGTGATTTTGAGCATATTGTCCACATCCGGGCTGACCGCACCGCTGTGTACCTTGGACGCTCGTTCCGAGAGGGCTTTCACCATGTCCTGCTGGATCTGTGTGGGTTTGGTGGCGATGGTGTGATACGCAACCTCCGGCGTGGGTAAGTGGAGCTGATCCGCCGTTTTGATGTCGGCGACCTCTTTGAACAGATTCATCAATTCGGGCAAGTTGAAAAATTTTGCAAAGCGCGTCCTTGCCCGGTAGCCGGTTCCCTCCGGGGCAAGCTCCAGCGCGGTGGTGGTTTCACCAAAGCGGCTTGCCCAGCAATCAAAGTGGCCCATACCCATCTCTTGCAGCCGGTCATGCTGCAAATAGCGCTGGATGGTGTAAAGCTCTGTCATGGAGTTGGAAACCGGGGTGCCGGTGGCAAACACCACGCCGCGCCCACCGGTCAGCTCATCCATGTAGCGGCACTTTGAGAACATATCCGAAGATTTCTGCGCATCGGTGGTAGAAAGCCCTGCCACGTTGCGCATCTTCGTATAGAGGAAAAGATTTTTATAATTGTCCGACTCGTCCACAAACATCCTGTCTACGCCGAGCTGTTCAAAGTAAATCACATCATCCTTGCGGTCGCTGGCTTGCAGCTTTTTCAGCCGCGCCTCCAGCCCCTTTTTCGTGCGCTCCAAGCTCTTGATGGTAAAGCTGTTGCCGCCTGCGAGCTTGGTATCCTGAATGCCATCGGTGATTTCCTCAATCTGCTGATGAAGGAGCCGTTCCTGCCGCTCCGGGCTGATGGGGATACGCTCAAACTGGCTGTGGCCGATGATAACGGCGTCATAGTCGCCGGTGGCGATACGGGCGCAGAATTTCTTGCGGTTGTGGGTTTCAAAGTCCTTCTTGGTAGTGACAAGGATGTTGGCCGAAGGATAGAGCCGCAGAAACTCGGACGCCCACTGTTCCGTCAGATGGTTCGGCACGACAAAAATGGACTTCTGGCACAGTCCCAGCCTCTTAGATTCCATCGCAGAGGCTACCATTTCAAAGGTTTTTCCCGCACCGACCTCGTGTGCCAGCAGCGTATTCCCGCCGTACAGCACATGGGCGATGGCGTTTTTCTGATGCTCTCGGAGGGTAATTTCCGGGTTCATACCGGAGAAAACGATGTGGCTGCCGTCATACTCGCGGGGACGGGTGCTGTTCATTTCCTCGTTGTATTGCCGTACCAGCGTTTCGCGCCGATCCGGGTCTTTCCAAATCCAGTCCTTGAACGCATCCCGGATAAGCTGCTGCTTCTGCGCGGCAAGGGTGGTTTCCTTGGCGTTGAGGACACGGCGCTCCCGTCCGTCTGCATCCTCAATGGTATCGTAGATACGAATGTCGCGGAGGTTCAGCGCATCCTCCAGTAGCCGGTAGGCGCTGGCACGGTCTGTGCCGTAGGTGGTGAATGCCGCCACGTCGTTGTAGCGCACCATGCTCTTGCGGGAAACCTGCCATTCTGCGGTGTATGGGACATAGCTGATCTCAATCTGTCCGCGCAGATAGCGAGGCGTTTCAAAGGTTTCATACATGAATTGCTCGATGTACTTCTTATCAAGCCATGTTGCACCCAGCCGCACTTCGATTTCACTGGCCTCCAAGTCCTTCGGCTGGGCGGCAATCAGGGCATCCACATTTCCGGCAAAGAACGGGTCGCGCGCTGCCACACGCTGCGCGGTGCGGAGCTTCTGCCGGACGTTGCCGGAGAGATATTCGTCCGCCGTCTGCCAGCCCTTCGCCCAATGCTCGCCGCCGTCCTGCAAGTCAAACGGGCCGCTGTTGGGTTCCTTGTAAATGACACCCTTCAAATCCTCAACGATCTGCGGGATTTTCTCGCTGCCACCCATGAGGGAGGCCATAAAATCGAGATCGACACAGGCTTTTTCTCCGATGCAGACAGCAAGGGCTTCGCTGGCGGTATCCACAGAATCTACGCTGCACTGCTGCTTGATGGTGCGCTTGTGGAACATATCCGCCTTGCGCTCCAGCTTTCCGTCGTCGTCCAGCACTTCCAGTGAACACAGGAGATAGTAAGAGGAATCGTCAGAGAACGCAAGACGGTTCGCACGGTCATTGATTAGGCCATGTTTTGCGGAGAACGCATCATAGAGGCGGTTTAGCTCGGTCTGCGCTTCCTGAATCCGGCTTGCTGCGCTGTACTCGTTCATTTGCAGGGCAATCAGCTCATTCACGCAATCCCGCAGTGCGACCATGCCCTTGACGCGCTCGGCGGCGGTGGCGTTCAGCTCCGGTTTGACCATGCGGCTGTTTTCCCGGTAATACACCTCGCCGCCCACCACGGTGTAAGAGTAGTTTTTCACATTGGGGTCTGCGGGGATGGACGTGTCGATCTGTTCGCCCTCGCCCAGCTCTGGCAGTTCCGCCTCCTGATAGGTGCCGCGAATGTTTTTCACGGCATCATGGAGCTGATCTGCAAGTGCCAGCCCCTCAATGGGGACAACGGTAAAGTCCTGCTTGCCGTATTGGGTGCTTTCGGAGGTCTGCCTGCCGAGGATCATCTCCGGGTGGTCAACAAAATAGCGGTTGATGGCAAAGCCATCCTCGTTCTTGCCAAGGTGTATCCAATCCGGTTCGATCTCAATGGGACGGTCACGCTTTTGCAGGAAGATGATGTCGGACACAACTTCCGTACCGGCGTTGGCTTTGAACGCATTGTTGGGCAGACGAATGGCACCCAGCAGCTCCGCCCGCTGCGCGATGTACCTGCGGACTTCGGGCGATTGCTTGTCCATCGTGTAGCGGGAGGTCACAAACGCGATCACGCCGCCCGGACGCACTTGGTCGAGGGTTTTGGCAAAGAAGTAGTCGTGAATGGAAAAACCGAGCTTGTTATAAGCCCGGTCATCTACCTGATATTGTCCGAACGGGACATTGCCCACGGCGAGGTCATAGAAGTCTTTTCTGTCCGTTGTCTCAAAGCCTGCGATGGTAATGTCCGCCTTGGGGTAAAGCTGCTTGGCAATACGTCCGGTGATGCTGTCCAGCTCCACGCCGTAGAGCTTGCTGCCCTGCATCTGCTCCGGCAGCAGGCCAAAGAAGTTGCCGACGCCCATAGACGGCTCTAAAATATTGCCGGTCTGGAAGCCCATGTTGCCGACCGCTTCATAGATTGCCTTGATGACGGTGGGGCTGGTGTAGTGGGCGTTCAGCGTGGACGCTCTGGCCGCAGCGTATTCCTCCGGGGAGAGTGTGGCGTACAGCTCTGCAAACTCGTCCGACCAGTTTGGTTTATTTTCATCGAACGCATCTGCCAAACCGCCCCAGCCCACATAGCGGGAGAGGATTTCCTGCTGCTCCGGGCTGGCCTGTATGCCCTCAAACTCCAGCTCTTGCAGGAGTTGGATAGCCGCCATATTTGCCCGAAACTTTGCTTTTGCGCCGCCGACGCCGAGGGCATCATCGGTGATGTGGAAATTCTGCGCGTCGCGGTGGCTTGCCGCCTTGAAGTCAGCGTAAGCGGCCTGCTCCGCAGCGGCAACGCTGGGAAAGCCCTGCCACTCGCCGTCAATGGGGATGGATACCGCAGGACGGTGTGCGGGAGGCTCGTCGATCTCGGCCTGAGAGATGGCATCATCAAAATCAGGCACAAACTCTCCCATTTCCGAGAGTGCCGCTCGACCTTCATGCTCCAGAATCAGCCTTTCTTCCTCGTTCATAGCAGGCGGTTCAGGATTGGCGGGTTCCGCAGAGGGCGGGTCATGCTCCGGTTCCGGGATGTGCAGCGTTTGGATTTCTATGTCGTAGGGCAAGTGCGTTTTCTCGGCAGGATAGAATGCGACGGGTTTGGTGACAGGCTGCGGCTGCTCCCGTTCCTGCTCTTCAACAAACGAGCGTATAAACGCAATGTGTTCAGCGCGGAAGATGGGAAAGCCATGCCTGTTTTGAAAAGTCACATCGCGCAGAGATACTTCATCCGTGCCGAAATTTACGCTGTCAATGACAAACTTCCGTCCGTCAATCTCCAGCTCCATGCCAATGGGGATATACTCCTTGGCATCGGCCTCGTTGATAACATCATAGCCGTCGGTTTCATTTGGCTGCGCAAACACGAAGCTGTGTCCATGCTCCAGCAGCCGCTTTGCGGCGCTTGCCCATTGTCCAAAATCATAGCCGGTCACAGCGGTTTCGCCCATACCGGGAATATCGCGTTGCAGCAGGCGGCGATTCAAAGCGCTGGCGGCTCGTTCTGCATCCGCGCCATAAAAAAGCAGCCGTTCTCCGACACGGACACCGATGAGCTTTTCGGGATGCTCTGCACGAAGCGCCTGATATGCCGAAATATTCGGCGCAAGCTCACGACCCTGATCTGCAATTCGTGTGAGGACAGCAGAAACCGGTTCGGTTCTGTGTTCCGGCTCGTGATTGCTCTCGCTGGAGGATGAAACGACGCTGAGATGCGCGACAGTTTCATCTGCGGAATCAACATTATAGAGCTTACCATCAATTTCCACGCGCTGCCCCATAAGGGTTTGAACCGCTTGCGGCGTCTCCGGGGTTGGCTGTTCTGTGTGCTGCGCCGCAATGACGCGCTGCGGCTCCGGTTCAGAAACCTCGAAATATCTGGTGTCGAGGTAGCGTTCAAAGGAATTGCGGTCGATGCTGACCGGCTCCTGTCCGGGTGCGTTCGGTAACGTGTGCCAGACGTGATCTTCATCTACACGCGCGATAGCGCCGACTGCTGCTATGTGGTCTAACTCTATGGATGAAATACGATCTCCAATATGATAAGTATAGCCAAGCGGTGTTGTAAACGCCGGAGGGGATAGCTCAATTCCCATATCCCGTTTGATGCCATCCAAGTAAGCAATGGCGTTATTCTGTTCTGCAAAGCGGAGCGTTTGTTCCCCGTCTCCGCAGAACCGTTCCAACACCTCATCCCAAATGCCGGTAATTCCGCCCTCGCCGGGATGCAGACGAATGGAGTATCGGTCAGGTGAAAATAACCGCAGTCGCTCATTCTCATCATAAAATTTATTCTCGCGGATGAGCTGTGCCAACCGCCGCTGTACCTGCGCCCATGTGAGCGTCACCGGCTCGGCGTTTCCTACATGGATATACATGGGAGTTTTGCTATCTTCCCAGCCATATTTTGCAGCCAGCCATGCGGCGGTGCTGCGTTCTCGCCCATGCGCCTGCATATATAGTGCGACTTCCTGCTTGCCCTTTAGGTTGTCGTGCCAATCCAGAAGCGCGTTGTCAATGTCCTCCTGTGTAATCTGATAGGGAGATGGTGCGACCGTCGCTGCCAGCGTGGGATACAGTTCCTCCAAAAGCTCCTGATGCAGCCGGTTATGGAACGCGGGCATATCAAAGTACAGGCGGACAAGCTGGAGATCATCAGATGCCATGACAATACGACGGATAGCGTCCGCGCCCTCCAGATAAGCGTTCTGGCGGTCTGAATTGCGGCAGGCATTGACAAAAGCCGTATCTTTGGAAAGCGAGTTGCCGACGGTCAGCTTGTACCCGTCAAACAGCTCTCGCACGGTAGGCTGTGGTGGCAGCTCGGCGGCGGGGTTGCGGAACACCCGCGTCCCATCCGCGCCGAACTCCGCTTCATAGGTATTGATGGCCTGTTCTGCCTCGTGGTCGATGGACGGAAGCGTATATGCCGTGTGTTCATGGCCGGAATCGCCAATGCGCGAAATTGTTACATCATGCTTTTCCCGCAGCTTTTCAACGTATTTCTCCAAATCCGTTGCAGGGAAGCCGCACATGGTAACACGGCCTACTCCCTCCAAATTGCGGCGCGTCAGCTCAAGGCTGAGATCATCTGCAACTGCCCGCGCATCCTCGCCATACAGCTCGAAGAAGTCCCCAACCTGATACAGCACAATTTCATCGGGGTGCGCCGCCTTTACGTCGTTATAGTCGTTATAAACCGCGTTCCGCATGGCGTCCTGCGCCATTTCCTTGTCATAGGCTGCCTGCTCATCCGGCGTAAGGTAGCGGTTCAACCGAACCAGCTCCGAGATGCGCGAAGCGACCTTGTTCCAATTCATCTGAATGTCTGCACAGCCGTTCTTTTTCAGCACAATGCCTTTGCTGCCGTGATCTTCATAGCTGCCGCTTTCTCTGGATACAGCATGGGTGCGTCCTCCGATGCCGTATTCCTTTTTCAGAAAATCAGCGCTCTCTTTTGTCGTGTGCGGAGTCTGGAAAAACTCATGGATGCGGGTCTTTCCACCCTCAAAGCCGCTTCCATTTGCAAGAGAAGCCGCAATTTCATCTTCAGTGATAAACCGGCCCGTCTTCGGAACAGCCGCCATATCGGAGTGATATTCTTTGCGCGGCAATGACAGATCTTCCATACGTGTAAGAAGCGCCTGCGGACGGTGGAAATGGAACCGCAGAAGCTCCCGGTTCTCACGGTATGCGTCAAGAAATACTCTGTGTTCTGCCAGAAGCCTTTCCCGAAACTCCGGATTCAGCAGATCATCCGTCAGGCGCTCCGTTTCCTCTGGAAAGCTGGTGCTATGGATATTACCCAAGCAGGACAGATACCCCAGCGATTTTGCTTCATCCGAGAAATCGTGATAAAGATTCCAGACATCCACAGCAATACCCAGCCGCTCATAGCGCGGGGCTTCTGTGACTTCAAGATTGGTGGCAAATGTGCCGCCGTCCAGAAGTTCCTCAATACGCTCCGCCGCATCTGCCCAGCCTATCACTTGTGCAGAGCGAAGATAGCGAGAGGTATCTCCGGTTGCAATATGGATACCATCGTCCCCGTACCATGCGGAAAACCTGCCGTTATCCGTAATCAGGCCGTTGCCGCCGTGGTAAAGAGCTTTCAGAAATGCCGCGCGATCCTCTAAAGGTTTTTGCTTGGAGAATTCCGCAGCAATTTTCATCCGCGCTGCATCCGCATTACCGCCCGCGCGCAGGATGTGGTCAATATCATTCTGAGAAATGAACATAGAAAAAGCGGAGGGTGTTACACTCTCCGCTTCTGCGATGGATTGAATTTGTTCTGCCTCTGAGGGGAAGAAGGACATCTGCGCCCCAGCAGGGGCATCGAACATGGTTAGCTGAACACCAACTCCGTGAGGATCGTTTCCTCGGCCTGCGCTTTCAGCGTGTTCATCAGCCCTACCCACTTCATCGGGTCGCTGGCTTTCAGCGCTTCCGTCACGCCCGCTGACTTCATCAGCTCCGGCATCATCTGTTCCAGCCGGTTGTTCGCTGCCTCGTCGATCTCCCGCAGATGGGGGTACAGCTTCTCGGACAGCAGCAGGCTGTTCCACAGCACCGGACGATGCTCCTTCAGGTAATCCTTCCGCATCCTGCCGTACTTGCCCAGCGGGGCTTGCGGCTGCTCGGTCAGGCTCAGATCGGGAATCAGATAATCCCCGCTGCGGGTGTAGGTCAGTTCGCTCATGGCTTTCGCTCCTTTCCGCGATTTTCTCGCGCTCGTAATTCTTGATGGTGACTTCGATCTGCCGTAGCACCAGCTCGCTGGACTGGCTGATGGCCGTTCCAAGGGCGGCGACGGTCTGCGGGGTGTTGAAATCAAAGACGTTCAGAAAATCCTCATGCTCGAAGTAATCTCCCGGCTGCATCCCGCAGCGGGACAGCAGCGCATAGGTGGTGCTGACAACGGCGGCGTTCCGAAAAGCGGCTCCGATGTTGAACTCATCATAGTCCTCCAAAAAGGAACCGTCAACGATGCCGACAATATCGCGCCGATTGTCGTGCCAGTATTCATCTACAAGCTGCGCCGCCACACGCTCCATCTGATCGGCAAGTCCGTTTTCACCGGAAACGTCAAAGCGCTGTTCCAGCGCCGCAGATACCACCTCACGATGCTCCTGCCGGTATTCCCAAAGATAAGGGCGGCGAGAGTTCTCGCCGCCGCTGGTATCGGAAACATCGAATACATATCGGAGTTTGGGTTGGTCGCTGCTGGTATCCACAAGGGCGATGCCCTTGCTGCCTCGCCGCACATAGCGGCGCATCTGCTTATTCCAAAGGTCGTATTCCGCGCAGGCCGTGGCTTCCGGGCGCTGGGCGAAGATCATGAGCTGCTCGTTGTAGGGGTACTTATACAGCCTTGCGGCGGTGGTCAGAAATGCCGTCCACTTCTGGTAGCTTCCCGTGATCTGCTCCGCCGTGCGGTCTGCCATCTGCGCATAGAGCTGTACTTTACTCGGCATCCATATCCTCCTTTTCAAAATCGGGGAACAGGTCAAGCGCGTCATATTCCGCGTCGCTCATCCTGCGCAGCTTTGCGATGGCGCTGTCCGTCAGCTCCCGCAGCTCCGTTTCATCCGCAGCGAGGTAGCCGCGCATTTCCTCCAGCGCTGCGATCAAGCCCGTGCGGGTGCCGGTGTTGTAGAGGCTCATAAGCTGGCGTTCTTCAAAGGTGATGTTCATATCAAAGCTCCTTTTCCGCGCTCTTTTTCGGCGCTGTTTTGTGTGGACGTTCTTGGGCCGGTTGGCTTTTGAGCTGCTCCAGCACAGATTTCTTCTTTTCCCGGTGTGCCGCCTCTGCCAA
>ENA-OPCU01000711-OPCU01000711.1-human-gut-metagenome-genome-assembly--contig:-NODE-711-length-11321-cov-1.948784_pt1 | contig 11321 bp, 9 predicted proteins | sample MGYA00241255_ERZ501490 | MGnify/ENA primary metagenome ERZ501490 (study PRJEB25962, sample SAMEA2042627) | human gut metagenome | biome: human gut; feature: human-associated habitat; material: faeces... | reverse complement strand
TGTCCGAAACGACTTCCGTTCCTGCATTACCCTTAAAGGTGTTGTTCGGCAGACGGATAGCACCGAGCAGGTCGGCTCTCTGGGCGATATACTTTCGGACTGCGGGATTTTCCTTGTCCATCGTCCCTTTGCTCGTAATAAGTGCCATAACGCCGCCTGGTCGAAGTTTATCAAGGGACTTTGCAAAGAAGTAGTCGTGGATCAGGAACTTGTGCTTGGCATATCTCTTGTCGGGAACTTTGAAATCCCCGAACGGCACATTGCCCACAACGGCGTCAAAGAAGCTGTCGGGAAGATTTGCCTCCTCAAAGCCTTGTGCGGCAATAGAGGTTTTTTGATAAAGCTGCTGTGCGATACCCGCCGAAACGGTATCAAGCTCAACGCCATAGATTTTACTATCGCTCATTGAGTCGGGCAGCATACCGATAAAATGACCGATACCACAGGAAGGCTCCAAGATATTGCCTTCTCGGAAGCCCAACTGTTCCATCGCCTTATATACGGCTTTAATAACCGTAGGCGGGGTGTAAAAGGCAGTCAGGGTGCTTTCTCTTGCGGAGTCGTATTCTTCAGGTGTCAGGATATTTTTGAGCATCGCATACTCGGTATGCCAAGCTCCAGCTCGTTCGTCAAAGGCTTCGGGAATACCGCCCCAACCGACATATTTTGAAAGTACGATTTGTTCATCGGGAGTTGCAAAACGATTATCGGCTTCACATTCTTTTAAAACCTTGATAGCCTCCATATTCCTGCGAAAGCGTTCTTTTTTACCTACAACCTCAACGGGATGTGCCGCAAAATCAAAATCGTACCTTTGCTCAACAGAAATTTCGGGATGAATATCCCACTGACTATGTTCAGTATGCTGTTTTGTGTTTTGAGTTGAAATAATCTGTTCTTTTTCTATCGGTAAATATTGCCTTACAAATTCAACGGACTCTTTGCGAAAGATAGGAAAGCCTGAACCATTGGCAAAGGTTTGGTCAGCCATAGATACATAACCGTTGCTGACAGAATCAACAACAAAGTGTCTGCCGTCAATATCTATTTCTTCACCGATTAAGTCTAAGCCATCATCAACTTCCGACACAACGGGCTTGGTTTCTGCATCAACCTTTTCTTTTTCTGCCGGTTTAGTAAACTTGCTCGGTTGTTTTACTTTTGGTGCAAGGTTTGGATAATCATAAAGTTTGAATGTGCCGTTTTTGTAAGCTATAAAGTCATCATAGATTTGCTTACGGTACTGATACATTCTGTCATCTTTATCCATAAGAGCCAAAACATTTGACATCATATTTTCAATATCATCAAGTGCCTGTGGGTTATCAAGTTGAGCCTTGATAATTCTTGAAACCTTGTATGGTTCAATATCGTTCGGATAAGGCTTAGCGTCATTTTCAGATAAACCTTCAAAGAATGATTCCAAATCTCTTGATATTTCGTTTTTGTATATATCGGGTATAGCGTCAATATCCTCTTGCGTTACGAATTTGTTTTGCTTGATAAGAGTATCGATTCTTTTTGCAACATCGCTCCATTTAATAAGAACTTTCGCATAAGGCTCCATAACCGAACCGTGGCTGAATTCTATGCCTTTTGTTGTTTTATTAACGCTGTCATTACCGCCTAAATATCCGCTTTGATTATCTCTGCTTACATATTTAATTCTGTCGGCTTTATCAGGGTGATTAACAAAATAGGTGTAGGTTTCAAGCCTGTAAGCGTGATTGTTTTTGCCGTTTATGATAATCTTGTCTATCTCATCTTGCGAGATAAACATTTCTCTTTCAGGCAGATAACCCGATTCAGCTTTAAACCTAATAGGTTCTCGTTTCATACCCTCAATAATTTCTGCAATATATGGTATAGAATACTGAGCTGCATAATTAAAGCGAACGATTTTCATACCGGCGTTGTAGTCATCCATCAGCTTGCCGTACTCTTTGAAAATTTGAGCACGCTTTTCGTCATCCTTGAGCATATCGGTAACTTTTTCGACCATATCGGGATAACCGAAAACACCGACAATTTCTTTTTGTATTGATTGCAGGCAATTATCTTTATTTGGATAATCGTCACTCAAATCTCGGATAAATTCAGTAAGCCTGTCGGCAACTTTATTGAGTTCGTAGTCATCGACCTTGTCAAGTTCATACTGTGGCATATATCTGCCTACATCAAGAAGTTCACGAATACGAACAGCCGCTTGCTCCCAAGTGAAATGTGTTGCCGTACTTTTAGCCGATGTACCTTTAGCAATACTAATGCCGTTTTCATCATACCAAAAGGATACCTTTTCACCGTTAAAGACGAAGCCTGCACCGTTAGTACCGTAAAGAAATTTAAGCATTCTTGCGTTATACTCAACACCTCTGTCCCGTCTGAAGTGCATAGCAATTTGTACTCTGCTGTTTTTATCATTAAAGCCACAGCATAGTGCTTCATCAATAATCTGTTGTGATATGCCAAAATCGGTAAAAAGTGATGTTTGAGGTATTTCATCATATACAGGCTCGTTATCATAAGAAAAGCTGAATAAGTCAAGTTGTGTTTTTTCTTCTTTTTCTGTATCAAGATACTTGCCGTCATTGATAAGTTCTTTAATAATACCGATAACAATATCCCATGAAAAAACGGACTCCTTAGTTCGGGTTTTGTAGTTACCCTCATACATAAGAAGTCCGTTATCGGCTAATGTAAAGCCAAAGTGTTTATTGAATTTATCGTACTCGTCAAACCGTCTTGGATACAGCGTTTTGGTATAGTTTATGAGTTCGTTATCATTTTTGGTGGTTTGGTAAACCTTGATGATTGCAGGCTTTCTTTGCACCAAATCATCATCGGGATTACTGAGCATATACCTGATAGCCTGTTCGTCAACAAAGGGTGGCAGTTCATCGGTTACATCGTGTAAATCAGTTCGTTCAAGACTGTTTCCCTCGCCGAGTTCCTGATATTGTTCATCATTCCTACCCAAGTCATCATATCCGTTTGCTTGAGTTTCTCGGTCACTCCCTGTGCTTTTGCCATCTGAGTTATGATTTGTTCTTCCATCTGCTGTGCCTGTTCCTGAATCGACATCAGGTGTTCCGTCAGTTTGCAGGTTGTCAATAAAGTTGTGAATGTCGCTTTCTTGTGATTTTTGAGATATTCCTGTCTTTTCTGTGCGTAATATCCCATTTGTTCCGCCTTTGTCGGCATAATCAAGTTCGGGTAAAGCTGCTCTCCGACTTGTGTGTATGTTATCTTCATTTGAATTGCTCCTTTCGTTTTTGTTTTCATCTTTATTGTAGGGACTTGTTGAAGTTTTTTCAAATATGCGATTTTCTTTTTCAAGTGCAAATACGGTTTTTGATATTTCAAGGAGTACTGTTTTTGAAATATTGTTTGTTGCTTCACCGAGAGCATTAAAAGTATTCGGTGTATTAAAATTAACAACATCCTCAAAATCTTCCGTATCAAGCATTAAATCAGCGTCAACACCAAGCCTTGAGAGAACCGTATACGAAACGCTGTTTGAAACCAATTTGCGAAACTTTGATGAAATAATATCATCGGAGAAATCTTCAAGAAAACTGTCTTGCTTTGCATTGCAAAGTTCAAAAAGATAATCGGATAAACTGTCGCTTACAGCGTTTTCACAAGCAGAGATGACGGCACTGCTTAAATCGGATTGGTTATCAACTGCACCGAAAACGTTTTCAAGTGTCTTAATAACATTATCGGTGTATTCATCCTTCATATGCCAAATAGGGACTTCTTTTGCCTGATCGCCCTCGTGTGTATCGCTGACATCAAACACATATTTAAGCCTTGGATAGTTTTGATTTGGCACATCAAAAAGTGCAATGCCTTTAGCACCTTTATTTATCCATCTGCCAAACCTCCTATTCCAGCTTGCCATAGGCAAAACTGCAACAGCGTCAGGCTTTTGAGCATAAACAAGAAGTTGCTCACTAAAAGGCAATCCGTAGTTATTGCAAGAACTTTTCAAAAACTCCTGCCAATTACTCGGCGAACGGATAACATCCTTTGAAACATCATCATAAAGAGCAGAAATGAGTTCAAACCTTGTAGCCATAGTCATCACCTTTCATCTTGCTTACCTCCGAGATATGAATAAAGCGTGTGCTTTTTCACAGCTTCTTTAATTGCACATATAACCTTAATTTCTTTAATAGAAACATTAGGCAAATCAAGCATTTCTTCTGTTTTCATATTCAAAATATCTGCCTCACTGCATTTGTCTGCCTTAAAAAGTTTTAAAAGCACTTTCGTTTTTGTTTGAAAATCTGTATCCATTTTTACCTCCGTATATATTAAAGGCGGCAACCGAAGTCACCGCCCAAATAAGTTTAATTATCGTTTTTCTTTTTGTTTCTGACTTGGAGAAATACAAGCCCTGCAACAATAAAGACAACGAGTATAATAGACACAATCGTTTTGACCGTCATTATCTTTTACCTCCTTTTATTATCGTTCATCACGTTCTCGGTTATGCCGTTGTCTTTCATTTTCAAAACAGCGATACATTTCAGCCTTATCGGCAACTCTTTGACCAAAGTCTTTTAACGCATCAAACTTGTTTTCAATATAATGACCGTAATAATACGAGCCGTTATTACATTCCCAAGTAACATATTGTTTTTCTTTATTTGCAGTAGTCCTTTCACCGAGTACGATTTCACCTTTACCGACAGTTACAGCATTGATAATGGTGTAGCCTGCATTAGTTCTGTCACTCATTATCTGTGTCTCCTTTTTTCTTTCTCTTGATAAAGAAATATACACAGCCTGCGATACCGACAAGAGAAGCACCGGCAATACCTAAAATTTTATTGATATTCCTTTCGTCTCCTGTCTTTGGATTTTCAAGTTCAGGGACTTTAATCGTTACTGTTTGTCCTTTATCGTCAATATCGGCATGAGCGGTTAACTCAATACCGTCACGATACAATGTTTCAAACACTACAAGCTCGGTATCCTTTTTAATAGCCGAACCGTCAAAAGTAAAGGTGACTTCTACTTTGCCATCAGTCCTATCGGGTACAAACTTAACGGTTGAAGTGATTTCTTTACCTTTAACTTTGAACGGCTTGCCTGTGGATTTATCCATCAATGTGCCTTTGATAACATATTCGGTATTAGGTACTAAATGCTTGTACTCAACAGTATCTTTTATAGTTATTTCGCCTTTTGCGATGACTTCTTTTTTGCCATTGACGGTTGCCGTTGTTTTTAATTCTGGCACTTTATCATTAACTGCAGTAAGTTCAACCACTTGCTCGTTATCTTTGATTATTACAGTAAATACATCTTCATTATCAAGATAGCCGTCGGCAGGTTTAAGTTCCTTTATAAGGTATTCGCCGAAAGGAACATTGTTAAATGCGAAGATACCGCTTTCATCGGTAACGGCAGTTAAGATTGCGTTCTCTTCTGTAAGCTCGGTAGTGTCTGATTTAAACAAACCAAAGGTTGCACCCTTGATTACTTCCTGCGTTTCTCTGTCAATTTTTAAGCCTTTAACAGAACCATAAATGAGATTGTTTTCGATAGCTTTATCGTTATTGATTTTAATATCAATAACCTTTATGTCCTGACCTTGATATTCGGTATCAAACTCATATTTTGTATCGGATAAGATATAGTGCGCATCGGTTGCGATTTCTTTTGCGTACCACTTAAAGCCTACCGGCAAATCACAATCAAAGACAATGCTTCCATTTTTATCGCAATTTGCAAAAGTGATAAGAGCATCTTTTGGAATAACATCGCCGTTGCTTGCTTTAATGTCTTCGTTTGCGTAAATGCCAAACTGAACGAATGAGATTTCATTTACCAAGGTTGAAAGTTTTATCTTCATCCATTTCTTTTCTCAGTGATACAACGACCTTTTGTCTATCGTTGTATACAGAAACAGCGGTTGATATTACAGATATATTTTGCCCTGCATAAATAAGTTCTACATCGTATTTTGTACTGTTATGAACATATCCGTTTGGTGCAGTCTTTTCAATAACTGTATATTTACCGAGATAAAGTTCTTTTGATTTAGCCACACCGTCATCATCGGTTGTGATAGTATCGACCAATGAGCCTTGATCGTATCTTACTGTGCCATCAAGTGTTGTAATATCCTCGGCGGCATAGATTTCAAATACTGCACCTTTAAGATTACCGACGCTGTATTTAGGGGTGTATACGCCTTTGTTTTCTTCAATAGACGAAAAAATCTCGCCTGTTTTAGTGATATTGATTACACCTTTTTGTGCAACATCTCGTGCCTTAACCTTTACTACGGTAACGCCTGTATCGGTCGATGAATTTTCCTGTGTAATAGAGAACGGGATAGGCGTATCGTCAAGTACATATCCGTACGGTGCTTGTACTTCTTTAAGAGTATAATCACCATACGGCAACTTTTCAGGTGTGATTAAATATCCCTCTTTGTTGGTGTAAAAGGTATGAATTGATGTCACTTGAGGATAGGTGTACTGCATTGTAATTCTATGATTGTTGCTATCGTAGATTTCAAAAGCAGCACCTTCGTATGGGATTCGTTTACCCGTTTCCTTATCAAGTTTAACTACCTTGAGATACGATTCAAAATTCTTGTTATTGATAAGGAATTTGTATGTCTTACCATCGGTATTGATAAACACATCAAAATCGGTTATTTTTTCTCTGCCATCCCATCCCTTTATTTGATGTACTGTATATACGCCATATGGAAGTAGTTTTGTGCTTGCAAAACCGTCTTCATCGCAAACAATAGTATCTCGTTCGTCTTTGTTGGCATTTACAAATGAGCCTGCCGATTTAAGATAAACTTGAAACTCTGCACCTTTTTCGGGTGTTTCGATTTGAGTTTCACCATCATCAGTATGTTTGATAATACTGATTTTGCCTTTAATGACTTGTTCCATAACTGTCATATCGGGAGCGTTATTGTATTCAACTGTATAATCTTTCGGGTCTGCACCTACCTTATACATCGTATCATTTAAAAGATAACCTTCACTTGGACTGATTTCTCTAACAGTCCAGTCTGTACCGCATACGAAATAGTCTGTTGTAAAAGAGCCGTTACTGTCAGTTGTGTATTGAGCTACAAGGTCATTACCCTTAAACAAACCATATACTGCTCCGCTGAGTTTAGCATCGCCTTGTGCGTGGTCTTTTTCATAGTCTTGTTTTATTACGGTTACTCTGAACTTTTTGAGTATGTTATAGAAGCTGACCGATGATGTTTTGTTGCTTGAAACAGTAATTGTCTGCGATTGATTGGGTACATATCTGTCAATGTTTTCTTCCGTAATCGTATATGTTCCCGGAACTAAATCTGAAATATCAATTTCACCGTTTGCATTTGTTGTAACGGCTTTTGAAAACCCATTAGCGCCTGTGACAGTAAAGTTAATACCGGCTACAACGCCATCCTCCGAAGTTTTCACAAGTTTCATATCACCAAGCGGAGTAATCGAACCCGAAAATGCCATTGAAACAGGGTCATAATATGCCGAATAGATAAGTTTTTGATATGCTTCACTGCCATAGGGATAGTAAAGCAAAAGTTCATCGTCATCTCCTGTACCGTCTTTGTAATATTCACCGTTAGCAAGTTTAAAGCTTGACGCAGTACAAGACTTATCGATCTTAATTTTTAATGAGTTAGAATTTTTGCTGTGGGTAATGCTCCAACCGCTTCCGTTTTTTGTGAATGCAGGATAATCGGAAAGCACCTTGTTTGTATCAGTAACGGTAAGGCTGTTCCCTGCAACGATTGTTCCGACATTGGTATTATTGAATGACGGCTTTTTATTTAGGTTGTCCATTCTGTGCCTTGTCACACCACGCTTTGTATCCGCCGTCGCTGAAATCCCAGCTTGTATCGGAACCGAAGATAGACCACACTTTTTTCTGACAGTAAGCCATATCCTGCCAATCTATCGAGTTGCCGTGTTCAAGGTAATATCCTGCAAATATCCATTTTGCAGCTTTAATTGCCTTATCACTTGCCATAGCCTTTTTGCCTTTAAGATATGACGAACTCGGTGAGGTTGTATCGTATTCAATACAGAAAAGCGGATAAGTTGTACCGCCTTTTTTCGTAGTATGAAGTTCGTGTCCGTAATGTTTTGAAACGCTGATGTCAAGTTTCTTCATACCCGACACCGCACCGAGGTTTTCCGTTGCCGCAAAAGCACTTAACGGAAACATCATTGTAACTGTTAATACCGACAAAAGAACTGCAACAATTCTTTTGCCTAAACTTTTGAATTTATCTTTCATAACTTTTCCTTTCTGCCTGTTTTAAGGCATAAAAAAAGAGAAGATTGTTACATCTTCTCGACTTTGATTTATGATATTGTTTATTTGAAATTGCCTGTCCATTTACCGCAGTAACCGCAACTCCAGCATTCATAGCCTTGTGGGCAGTTAGCAAAATATTCATCATCGGATATTTCTCCGCTTTCCCATTTATCTGCCCAAGATTTCATTACTGAATCCACATATGCTTTAACATCCGATTTGCTGTCAAACCATCTGCCCATATTGCCGCATTTCATTAAGTGATTATTGTTATTACTGCATTGACTTACTTTTTTTGTTGTTGGTTGTTTTGATGTAGTCGTTGCTTTTGTTGTAGATTTTGTTGTTTGAACAGGTTTTGATGTTGTAGACACAACCTTTCTTTTGGTGGTTGTTTTGCTCAACTCAATCTTGTTTGAAGTTGTGCTCGTTATTTTTGCATTTGTAGTTGGAGCAGTAGTTGTTGTATCGACTTTCGTATCATTTTCAGCAGTCGAAATATGCAGTGTTGTTTCTTTACTTGCAGAAAAAGAACTTGTTTCTGCATTTTCATTTACATCACTATTCTTAACCGAACAACCTACGAATACGCTGATTAGCACAACTACTACCATACACAAAATCACTGACTTTTTCATTAAGCATTCCTCCTTTGCTTTCACCGCCAATTTAACAGATTTTGGTAATTCAAGCAAAGGTGCGTTTATTAAATCATACACATCATTCCTTTATTTGATTTATAAGGCTCTTTCTTTTCTGCAAGTTTGTATGTTTATTAGGAGGTATATTGAAAAGAGGGGGGATAGAAAAAATATACTCCTACTATCTGCTGTCCCTTTCGGCTCTGCTTTTCAAAAACTTGTTGTAATGCTCCAAAGCCTTGCACACATAATCTTGCCTTTTCTCAGGTGCAACAGATTTCGGAATATACTTTTCAAGTGTCTTATGTGGAATTATGAGCCTTTCCTGTTGGTTTGGTTTCAATTCATACATAACATCAAGAATAGTGTCGCCGTTGAGCTCTCCGTCATTAAACATCTTGTGCATACGAATAGCCTGTGCGTGAGACGGAGTACAACACTCGCTTTCTATTGCTTCCAATAAATCTTGCTGACATTCTTTATCAAGAAATGATATTTCAACAGCCGGCAACATTTTCATTTTACCATCGTCAACCATTTGCAACAGTTCAGGGATAAGATAGGTAAGGCGAATATATCTAAAGACTTGCCTTGTACTTTCACCTGTGTTTTCTGCAATTATTTGAGCAGAATTCAACTTTGTGCCAACTTGGCATAAAGTTAAATCGGTTCTTTTACCTTGTCTATTCATCGCATCCAATTTCATTTTGTATGCAAAGGCTTTTTCACTCGGTAAAATGTTTTCTCTTTGGATATTGCTGTCAACCATAATGACGGTTGCGGCATCATCGTCCAAATTTGAAACAATACAACGCAATGTGTTTTTACCGGCAATCTCACTTGCAAATTTTCGTCTGTGTCCTGAAATGATTTCATAATCACCATTATCTTTCTCACGAACAATAGCAGGAACCAACACTCCGTTTTCAGAAACACTTTCAACAAGTTTATTCATTTCCTCATCATCACGCACTTTAAACGGATGATTAGGAAACGGCACAAGTTTTTCAAGCGGAATATCTTTTATAGTCGGAGTAAGTCCGTTTTCTCGCTCGCTTTGTGATGTGAATAAATCATCGAGCCTGCTCAGAGTGAAATCTGTTTTTCTCTTTTCGCTCAAGTTTTAATACCTCCTTCGTAAAGTCTGCATACGCTTTTGCGACCTTACTGTTTTTGTCATAAGCGAATATTGATTTACCGCTTATTGCAGTTTCAGCCGCTTTAATGCCCATAGGTATCTGCGTATCAAATATTTTAAGATACTTGCCGTAGTCATTTACGATAGCTTCCTTTGTACTTTTGGAAAGGTTAGTTCTGCCGTCTACAAGTGTAAGCAAAATACCGTCAATTTTAAGCGATGGGTTAATTTGTCTTTTGACCTTATCTATTGTTTTAACAAGTTGCGTCATACCTTTAGCTGCGAGAAATTGCGACTGCACAGGAATGATAACCGAATCGGCCGCAACCAGTGCATTAACCGTAAGCACGCTCAAAGACGGCATACAATCAATAACTACATAATCATACGCAGCTTTTATTGAATTTACATAACCTTTCAGCACGGTTTCACGGCTCATTGTGTTGACCAAACTAAGTTCAAGTGCAGACAAATCAAGGTTAGCCGGTAGCAAATCAATATTCTCTTTATGGTGAAGAATACCGTTTGCAGGATTCTTGTTTCTTTCTTCGATATACTCGATGAGTTTGTCTGCAAGAGTAACCGAAAGTTCGTCTGTATCTCGCCAACCCAAAGCTGTTGTCAAATCACCTTGTGGGTCACAATCGATAAGCAAGACTTTCTTGCCCTCATTTGCAAGACCGACTCCAAGATTTAAGGCGGTTGTAGTTTTTCCTACACCGCCTTTTTGATTGGTGACTGCGATAATCGTAGCTTTCTTTGCGATAACATCACCTCCCCGGAGAACCGCGCGCAAAGTCGTGGTTCGTCTTGTTCTGATAGTAGAGGTTCATGGTGGTGGGCGCATTGTAGAGCATCGCCAGCAGATACTGCTTCATGTTCCGCACCGGGGCGGTGTTTTCTGCCAGAGAATCCAGCACAAAACGGATGTGGTCGGCGTTCAGCTTCATAAACCGGCTGCGCACTACCTCGGCAGGGCGGTCATCCCCGGCAACTCGCAGCATCTTTCGCTTGGTCGCGCAGGTGTCCACCAGCAAATCAACGATCTGGTAGATGATGTCCTCGTCATCCGGGCAAAGCCGGAGAAGAAGCTCGACCTCCAAGGACTGAGAAAAATATTCCTCCAGTTGGGTGCGTTTGCTCATTCCATCCGATTCTTCGGAATAGAAGAGATCAGTCTCACTCATTTCAGTATCATTCTCTTTAGTCTTATTACATCGTGATTT
>ENA-OPCU01000702-OPCU01000702.1-human-gut-metagenome-genome-assembly--contig:-NODE-702-length-11414-cov-2.477771_pt1 | contig 11414 bp, 13 predicted proteins | sample MGYA00241255_ERZ501490 | MGnify/ENA primary metagenome ERZ501490 (study PRJEB25962, sample SAMEA2042627) | human gut metagenome | biome: human gut; feature: human-associated habitat; material: faeces... | reverse complement strand
CAAAGAATCAATAGAATTTTTAATATTTGCAATCTTATCCTCAAGCTTTGCGGCGTCCTCTTTGTTTTGATTAACTACCTTTTCAGGCGCTTTATTAACAAATCCCGGATTAGAAAGCTTTTTATTGATAAAGTCAAGCTTATCCTGTGCCTGAGCAAGTTCTTTTTCAAGACGCTTACGCTCTGCCTCAAAATCGACAAGATCGCCCATTGGAATATAAATCTTGGCGTTATCGGTAACGATTGTTACGGTATTGCCGAGATTATCAAAGCTTGATTCAACCTCAACATCATTTGAAGAAGCAAGACGTTTAATAAAGTCAGCACCGGCAGAGAAAAGTTCTGTTTTCTCAGTTTCAACATAAACCTTAGCTTTTTTGCTTGGATGAATATTCATCTCTGCTCTACGGTTACGAATAGCACGGATAGCACTCATAAGAATTTCCATCTTAGCCTCATTTTCGGCAAAGCAAAGGCTTTCGTCATATTCTACCCACTTTGAAATCATAATCGATTCGCAGTCGTGAGGGATAGCCTGATATATTTCTTCGGTAATAAACGGCATAAACGGATGCAAGAGCTTCAGCGTGTTTGACATAACATATACGAGCACCGCTTTTGCCGTCTCTTTTGCCTTTTCGTCATTGCCGCCGAGACGTATCTTCGAAAGCTCTATATACCAATCGCAGAAAACATCCCATATAAAGTCGTACAGCTTCTGGACAGCCATACCGAGCTCATATTTTTCAAGCGAATCGGTAACGTCTTTTACAAGGTCGTTGTAAAGGCTTAAAATCCACTTATCCTCGAGAGCGAGCCCCTCGGGAATATGCGGAGCTTTTTCATCGTCGCCGAGGTTCATAAGAATAAATCTTGCCGCATTCCAAATTTTATTGGCAAAGTTACGGCTCGCCTCAACTCTCTCGTCGGAGAAACGCATATCGTTTCCGGGACTGTTGCCCGTTGCAAGTGTAAATCTCAGAGCGTCCGCTCCGTATTTGTCGATTATCTCAAGCGGGTCAATGCCGTTGCCGAGAGACTTTGACATTTTTCTGCCCTGAGCGTCTCTTACAAGCCCGTGTATCAAAACCGTATCAAACGGCGCCTTACCCGTATATTTAAGTCCCGAGAATATCATACGGCTCACCCAGAAGCCTATAATATCATAGCCTGTAACGAGCGTATTTGTCGGGTAATAATGCTCAAGGTCTGCAGTCTTTTCGGGCCAGCCGAGCGTTGAGAACGGCCAAAGAGCCGAAGAGAACCACGTATCGAGCGTGTCGGGGTCCTGTTTTACATTACTGCTTCCGCAATGAGGGCAAGCCGTAATGTCCGACTTTGAAACCGTAGTGGCACCGCAGTCGTCGCAATACCACGCAGGTATACGGTGGCCCCACCAGAGCTGACGCGAAATACACCAATCTCTCGTACCGCGCATCCAGCTCATATAATTCTTTTTAAATCTGTCGGGAACGAATTTGATGTCGCCCTTTTCAACAGCCTCTATTGCAGGTCCCGCAAGCGGGTCCATCTTTACAAACCATTGCTTTGACACCATGGGCTCGATATCGGTATGGCAGCGGTAGCACGTACCTACGTCATGCTTTAAAGGCTCAATACATTTGATGTATCCGCCATCCTCAAGATCCTTTACTATCGCCTTGCGGGCTTCGAGGGTAGTCATACCGGCGTATTTGCCGCAGTCAAGGACCTCCGGCTCATCCTTTGAAGCCTTGCCGCTGCGGCGAAGCTCATCGGCAAATTCCTTATCCGCCTTGCCTGTCATATGGCCGTCATACGTAAATGTGCGCACGATAGGCAGATTGTGGCGAAGGCCGACTTCAAAGTCGTTGGGGTCGTGTGCCGGAGTTATTTTAACTACGCCCGTACCCTTTGTCATATCGGCGTGTTCATCGCAAACTATCGGTATTTCCTTATTGAGAAGCGGCAGTATAACATGGCAACCGTGGAGATGCTTATATCTCGGGTCGTCGGCATTTATCGCAACCGCTGTATCGCCGAGCATGGTTTCGGGTCTTGTTGTGGCAAGCTCAAGCTTCTCACCCGTCTCCTTTACCGTGTAAAGAAGATGCCAGAAGTTGGATTCCTTTTCCTCATATTCAACCTCGGCGTCGGATATTGAGGTATTACAGTGCGGACACCAGTTTACCATACGGTTGCCGCGATAAATAAGCCCCTCGTCATAGAGCTTTACAAAAACCTCGCGCACCGCCTTACTGCAGCCCTCGTCAAGAGTGAAGCGTTCTCTGTCCCAATCGCAGGAGGAGCCCATCTTTTTGAGCTGCTCTATTATTCTGCCGCCGTACTTTGCTTTCCAGTCCCATGCACGCTCGAGGAACTTATCTCTGCCGATGTCCTCCTTGGTTATGCCCTCTTTGCGCATAGCCTCTACTATTTTGGCTTCCGTGGCTATTGACGCGTGGTCCGTGCCGGGAACCCAAAGGGTATCATAGCCTGCCATACGGTGATATCTTATCAGTATATCCTGAAGAGTATTGTCAAGCGCGTGACCCATGTGAAGCTGACCCGTAATATTGGGAGGCGGAATAACTATTGTGTATGTCTTTTTCCCCTCTTGACGCTCGGCATGAAAATACTTATGCTCGAGCCATGTCTTGTAAATACGGTCTTCAACATTTTTCGGATCGTATTTTTTTGCAAGCTCCTTGCTCATTATTTATCCTCCTGTAAAACATAAATTACAAAATAAAAACGCCTCATACAAAAGTATGAGGCGAAAATTACCGCGGTACCACTCATTTTGCCGTAAAAAACGGCCGCTCTGTGCCTTTAACGGCGGCAAACCGTCTTTGCTTAATGTAGTTTCGGCAAAGACGCTCAAAAGTGACGACGGAAAACGCCGAATACCGCTTCGCACCGAACAGCGGCTCTCTTAAAATGCGCATCGCTTTCCTTAAGCTTTTTCAACGCGTTTGAACTATTTATAATATTTTATCATTCCGTACCCGTTATGTCAAACAAAACTATTTGTTCACGACGGTTATTTTATCTCTGTATTCCGACAAGAACAGCCTTATATCATGGCTTGTGTCGGGAGAACCGTTTACGGTGATATTTTCGGCTCCGTAAATGAAACGGCTAACCGTATCCACGCAGTCCTCATCCATATTTTCTTTTGTTGTAAATGAAAACTCGAACGGAGTTTTATCCTTATTGGTTACAACCAGGGTATCGGTCTTTTGATAGAAGGTGGGATAATATCCGCCCGACGAAGCCGGCACAAGGTCGAACTGATATTTATTGGAATCATAAAACCATGCGCTTGCCGTTCCCTTTACGGTTACATTGTATATTCCGTCGTAAGGAGTGTCTCCGGCAATTCTCGTAACCGTTATGCTGTTGACATTAAAATCTATTTTATGCCATCTGTTTTTATAGAGGTTGCAGCCCACGATTACCAGCCATATAAACAAAGCTGTAACAAAGATGCCGAGTACGGTAACGGCTGCCTTTTTCTTTTTTGTTTCCATTATATATAAGACCATCCTTATTTTCGTGTAATACTCAATATTATAATCAAATTCGGCAAAAAAGCAACATTTAAATTCTTTAACGGTTTTTTATATAGTCTATCAGAGCTTCCGCGCTGCACTCCGGCAGCTCAAGCTCGTTTTGCGGCTCCGGGATATCCGAAAGACGGTGCGCGTCGGAATTTACAAAAAGCTTCATATTGCCAAGGCACGGATTTTCCGCCGAAAGCTTTTTTTCGTCTGCATACCGCGACAAGCCCGCCGCCTTGAAGGTCGGAGTCTCCGGAAAGGTGCCGAGCACCGATAAAATGCTGTAAGAGCTTCTGTCTATATGCGCCGGAAAGCACACGCCGCCGTATGACGAGACCGCTTTTACCGTTTCGCCCTCGGTAATGTCAGACGCCACGGTCAAAAGCCGTTTTTCGTAGCCTATTATATTATCCTTTTCGTCCGTTATAATCTGCTCGCCGAATATTTCGGGTCGGTTTATAATATCGGGCATTTTGTCGTATACAAAATCAGAAAATTCTTTTGCGGCGTCAAGCGACGGGAAAAGGCAAACATTGTGTATCTCCTCGGCGGTGCAAAGCTCCATTCCGGGTACAACGACAAGTCCTGCCGCTTCGCCTGCCCTTACTGCCGCAGGGCAATTGAGGCACGAATTATGATCTGTGACGGCTATCATATCATACCCTAAAAGCTTGGCGAGATTTACCGCGTTATAAGGAGTCATATCATCGTCTCCGCACGGCGACAGACAGGTGTGCATGTGTAAATCGGCCTTTATAATCATAGCAAACCGGAAAGCTTGGCGGATAGTGAAAATGCATCCTCTGCCGAAGAGAGGATGTTAACGCCCTGCTCTTTAGCCTTTTCGAGCGCGTCACCGTCAAGTGTAGAATTTTCACACAGAACTATCGCCGCACAATCAGACAGCACCGCCACCGCCACGGCATTGACGTTCCCCATAACGGTAAACCAACAGTCGCCGCACTTTGCATGCGACATAACAAAGCTCAGTAAATCGCCGCAGTAACCGCCCTCGACCTCTTTGGACGGCTCCGCTTCGTTTAAGAAGCTCAAGCCGAGCTTTTCAGAAATTTCTTTTATGTTCATATATTCTCCGTTTCACTCGTTTTTCTCCGTTTTTCTGAACGGCGCAGGTATCGGAATATAGTTGTTTTTATCGGTATTTTCACGTGAGAAGAATACGCAGTCCTCTATAGACGCTTTTCCGCGTACTATATCCTCGGCAAGGTCGCTGCAGGACGGTGCTCCGCACGTTCCGCAATCGAGCCCCGGAAGAGAGCTTTCTATTTTCTTCATTTCGCCCATTTTTTGTAAAGCCTCGCCCATATCGTCGGAAAGGCGCATAACGGGCAGTTCTTTCAGCGGATTATCCCAACGCATATAGCGCGGAACGGTTTTTATTTCAAGATGATTGCAGGACACCGGCATATATTTTCTCAGATGCTGTATACGTGCCTTTGCGACATACGGATTTTCGACTGTCAGCGGCCCGCCGACGCATCCGCCCGGGCAGGCGTTAAGTTCGATAAAATCAAGGTCCGAAAGCTTTTCGTCCTCTATCTCCTCGAGCACCTTTATAACATTTTCTATACCGTCCGCCGCTAAATATCGGTCGGTGAGAAGTGCCGAGGCTTCGCCGCCGGATGATGCCCACGAAACTCCGATTATACCGGAATCACGTAAAAGCTCCGTTTTGTCCGTATTTTCCATTTCATGCAAAAGTGACGGATAAATATCCTTTATGCCGAACACGCCGTCCACATTGGAGCCGTTGTTGCATATAGGCTGTTTTATGGCTGTGATTTTCGCCGTACACGGCGTTATGAAAAATATTCCTATATCGGATTTTGAATATCCCGTTCGTTTTACCGCACGCTCTCTCGCAAGACGCGCAGCCTCCTCCATGGGCGGGTTAAAATCAAGCACGTTCTCGATAAGATTTGGGAAACGCACCCTTATAAGCCTTACTACGGCAGGGCACGCTGAGGATATTACGGGCTTTTTTCTGCCCGAATGTGACAGCTCCGCCCTTGTAGCCTCTGACACTATCTCGGCACCCTTTGACACCTCAAACACATCGTCAAAGCCAAGCTTTTTAAGCGCGGTCAGCACATAATCGGTATCGTCGAGATTGTTAAACTGACCGTACAGCGTCGGCGCGGGCAAGGCTATACGATATTTGTATTTTTGAAGCTCGTCAAACGAGTATTTCTCGGCATACTTCGCGTGATGCGGACAAATTCTGATACATTCGCCGCAGTCTATACACCGCTCCGAAATTATATATGCCTTACCGCGGCGCACTCTTATGGCTCCCGTCGGGCAACGCTTTATGCAGTTGGTGCATCCCATACACTTGCTTTCGTCCAGACGTACGGAATGAAAAAAGCCGCTCTTTTCCATCGCAGTTACTCCGTGATTATATAATTTATCTGTTTGTATACACCTTCAGCCGCATGGTTGTGCCCTTGCCGACCAAAGTATCTATTAACATTTCATCAGTATACTTTTTTATATTGGGAAGTCCCATTCCGGCACCGAAGCCGAGAGCACGCACATTGTCGGGAGCCGTGGAATATCCCTCCTTCATTGCCAGAGCAACGTCGGGTATTCCCGGTCCGTCATCCGACAAAACCATAGAGATGACATCGGGGTCAATATCCACGTCTATTCTGCCGCCGCCCGCGTGTATTACCATATTTATTTCGCCCTCATAAAGAGCTATTACCGTATTCCTGATTACCTCGGGAGAAAATCCGAGCTTCTTAAGGTGAGCCTTTACGTCACCGGACGCCTCGCCCGCCCTTGTGAAATCATCGCCCGGAACATCATAATGAAGCGTGATAACGCTCATTTCGCCTCACCTCCGCCAAGTCCTTTTTCATACAGCAGGCCGCATGACGAAAACATAGGGAGCTTTGTTGCAAGCAATACAATATCAAGATTTTCGGCAAGCTCCGTCATATCTCGGTCGGGGCGTTTACCGCGCACAAAAACCACGCATTTCATATCCATCATCTCGGCGGTTCTTATCACCTGCGGATTAACAAGCCCTGTGAGCAGAACTGCCTGCTGCTTGACAAACGCAAGAACGTCGCTCATCATATCGCTTCCGCATGCATCGTTTACTTCTCTGTCAAGGCAGTCGCCGCCGCAAACGACCTCGGCGGAAAGTATGTTTTGTATTTCTCTGACAGTCATATATAGGACCTCCGAAAGAGTTGTATTTATAATTATACATAAAAATTACAGCTTTTTCAAGTAATAAAAAGTAAATTTGCATAAAATAGGCGGACTGTCAAGTGAAATCACTTCACAGTCCGCCGAGCATGATAGTATTTTTTTACGCTCACGCCTTTACGACGCTTCCGCCTACCATAACGAAGGAAATGTTTATGTCGTCGTCAAACATAATAAGGTCAGCATCAAAGTCTTTTTCTATTTTACCCTTTTTGCTGTCAAGGCCTATTACCCTTGCCGGAGTAAGAGAGGCCATTTTTACCGCGTCGCAAAGCGGTACTCCGACCCTTTTATACATATTTCTCACAAGTCTGTCGGTTGTGGCTACACTTCCCGCTATGCAAGAGCGGTCGGCAAGCTTCATAACGCCGTCCTCATAAATCGCCGGAACGCCGTTTTTCTGCATAACAAGCGTGCCCTCTTTTGTCTCGGTCGCCGAATACTCAAGCCCGTCGGTGATAAGATACATTTTATCGGCGCCCTTACATCTGTAAATCAGCTTTAAAACACCTAACGGCAAATGGCACAAATCGGCTATTACCTGAGCCGTTAATTCATCGTGAGTCAGTGCCGCCTCAACTGTGCCTGCGCGCCTGAAAATTCCGCGTTTATAGCAAGATGTACAGGCATTATAAAGATGTGTTACATCGGAATACCCGTGTTTTATTGCCTCCTTCGCCGTATCGTAATCCCCGGAGGAATGGGCTATCGACGCCACAATGCCGCGCTTTTTAAGCTCCTCACCGAGCACCATACCGCCGTCGGTTTCTGGAGCGGCACCCATTATTTTCAGTCCGTCCCACAAATCAAGCAGGCTCTCGTATTCATTTTGCGACGGCACCAATATGTTTTCGGGGCTCTGCGCTCCGCACATTTCGGGCGACCAAAATGTGCACCGAGAATATTTGATGTTTTACAAATCCGCTTTGCCTCTTTGATATTTAAAAGCGCGGTTTTAAGCTGAGCAATAGGCGCGGCAAGCGTTGTCGGCAATATGGATGTAGTGCCGTAATTCATATGAGCCGTTGCCATTTTCACAATATCCTCCGGCGTGCCCATAGCGGAATATCCGCCGCCGCCGTGAACGTGGAGATCTATAAAACCGGGTGACAAATATTTGCCGTTACCGTCGATTACCTCTTCATTTTCGGCTTCACGGGCAGTTTTTCCGACCTCGGTTATCTTACCGTTCGCCGTTCTGACGAAGCCGTCCGTTATTTCGTTTTCACCGATTATTTTAACGTTCTTTATCAGCAATTCAAACAGTCCTTTCCGCCTTTTAAAGCTCACGGGATAAATCCGCGGTATAGCAAAGTATTCCGTTATCCGTTATATCGACTATGCCGTAAGAGCCGTCGCGTATGCTGCCGGGGCACATCACATACATATTGTCAATATACTCCGATTTCGGGATATGGGTGTGACCGTATAAAACTATGTCGGCGCATTTTTCTTTTGCGGCGCACAAAAGCTCCTCGGTACCGTGCTTTACCCCTCTTGTGTGACCGTGAAGGATAAACACGATTTTTCCGCCGCAAGCAAACGTCTCTTCGCTCGGCAGGCTCGAATAAACATCACAGTTACCCCTAACCGAATGCACCTCTTTAAGCGATAGCAGAGACGACATTTTTTCACATTGAAAATCCTCTTCGCCGTCGCCGAGGAATACAATAACATCGGCCTCCCTGTGCAGCTTTACCGCCATCATAAGCGAGATTTTGTCACGGTGCGAATCCGAAAGCACAAGTATTCTCATTCATAAAACCCCCGTGAAATTCATACTATACAGTATACCAAAATACGGAGGTAAAATCAATGCAGAACGACAACATCGACGAGATAATAGACGGTATTAAAAGCCAAAAATCAAAAAAAGGCGCGGAAAAATTTTTAAAGAACAAACTGTCGCCCGAGCAATCGAAAAAGCTCAGCGACGTTTTAAGCGATGAAAACGCCTTAAAAAATCTGCTGTCAAGTGACAGAGCCAAGGAGCTGTTTAAAAAGCTCGGCGGCAAAGACGCGGAATAAAACATACCGAAAGGACAATTCTTATGGATAATATAGGCGACCTGCTGTCCTCAATAAGTCCGGAGGATATGGAGAGACTTAAAAATGTCGCGTCAAGCCTAATGTCGCAAAGCGGCTCCGAGCCGTCATCCGCTCCGAAAGAGCAAGGTGCAGGCGGCAACCGAAATGCGCCTAACGCCGATATATCGTCACTCTTCGGCGGCGATATGGCCAAAGCCCTGATGACCGTAGCCACACAGATGAATAAAGAGGACGACAACACAAGATTCATCTCCGCTCTTCGCCCTCTGCTGAGCGAGGACAGGCGCAAAAAAGCGGATGAAGCCATGAAATTTTTAAAGCTGATGGAAATGCTTCCGTTGTTAAAGGGGTTTTTTAACGTATGAAAGATTACAGCTATACCGAGCTTAAGGAGATGCAGGACCGAGCCATGGAGAGAGTTCGCGCCATGCAGCAACGCGCAAGCGAAACCGTCTCAAGAGAAAACTCGTTACAAGAAGAAAAACCAAAGCCCGACGCGCACACCGAGCAAAACACATACACGAAGCCGCATCATATAAAAATGCCGGTAAATATGCCACCGCGCGAGAGCACAGCAGAAAGCCGCGGCAGCAAAGCAAGCACCGACAGCAATCCGGCTTCAAATTCCGCCTCGGCAAACGAAAGCAGCATTATTGAAAGCATTTTGAACGACCCCGACAGAGCTATGCTGTTTCCGCTTTTGCTCCTTTTAAAATCCGAGGGAGCAAACGAGGAGCTGCTTATGTCGCTGCTCTACATAATGTCATAAAAGCGGTCAAAAAAGGCTGTAAAAGCTCTCGCTTTTACAGCCACTTGAATTAGATGTATTCGGTTAATTATTCCTCTTTAAACAACTGAGTGGAGAGGTAACGCTCGCCGGTATCCGGTAAGATCGCAACTATTGTCTTACCCTTGTTTTCGGGACGGCGTGCGAGATCGGTGGCAACCTTAACGGCAGCACCCGAAGAAATACCCACAAGAATTCCGTCGGATTTTGTAATTGCACGGCTGTAAGCGAATGCGTCGTCGTTTTCAACCGTGATAATTTCGTCATAAATCTTGGTGTCGAGCGTATCAGGTACAAAGCCCGCGCCGATACCCTGAATCTTATGCGGACCCGATTTGCCCTCGGAAAGTACGGGCGAGGTTGCAGGCTCAACCGCAACTACCTTAATGTCGGGATTTTTGCTCTTTAAGAATTTACCCGTGCCGGAAAGTGTTCCGCCCGTGCCTACGCCGGCGACAAAAATGTCAACCTTACCGTCCGTATCGTTCCAGATTTCGGGACCGGTAGTCTCAAAATGAGCCTGAGGATTTGCCGGATTTACAAACTGACCGGGAATAAAGCTGTTGGGAGTCTGCTCATGAAGCTCATTTGCTTTTGCGATAGCACCCTTCATACCCTTTGCACCGTCGGTAAGGACAAGCTTAGCGCCGTAAGCCGCCATCAAAAGTCTGCGCTCAACGCTCATGGTTTCGGGCATTGTGATTATTATCTTATAACCTCTTGCCGCCGCAACGGCGCTGAGACCTATGCCGGTATTGCCGCTTGTAGGCTCAATAATGGTTGTGTCTTTATTTATAAGGCCTTTAGCTTCTGCGTCATCGAGAATTTTCTTCGCTATTCTGTCTTTGACGCTGCCTGCCGGGTTAAAGTATTCGAGCTTTACAAGTATTTTCGCTTCAAGATTGTTTTCCTTTTCATAATTTGACAGTTCAAGAAGCGGTGTATTTCCTATAAGATCCGTGAGGCTTTTATATATTTTTGACATAATGATTATCTCCTTTAATTCCGTTATTTAAATCACTTAACGGCTTTGAACGCTTCGTCAAGGTCGGCTATGATATCGTCTATATGCTCTGTGCCTATTGATAGGCGGATAGTGTTCGGGCGAATACCCTGCTCCAGCTTCTCCTCGTCGCTGAGCTGGGAGATCTTGAAATACGCGCCGCGCACCTTGAACGAACCAGTTACCTGGAGGTTCTCGGTCTTGAGATAGACCTCGGCCTCCTTGTTGATCTTGGGAGCCTTGATGAGGTCGGTCTCCCTGATGACTTCCTTGAGAACGTGTGACGCCTTGTAAACCTTGTCTAGTGTAAGCATAAAAAAACTCCTCCTGCCGTTCGGCAATTTTTAGTCGGGTGCAGAGGAGCAGCTATTAAAAAATCCCCCTTGTCAGAGCGATAAGAGGGCATAAATGTAAGCCAAATCAGCCTCTGTACATCCATCAATGCACTTCCCTTTAACGGTGGAAATCCGTACAGTCTTAGTATCTCCTGTATCACCGGGGGGGAACCATACTCCTGTATCACCGTGGCGACCGTATGTACAGCGGGGGTTCGGACTGTCTGCTACGGGCGGATCGCACGCGGAGGCTTTACTGCCTTGCACCAGACGGCAGCTCTCTGAACAGTGGGGATCGTGTGGTACTTTTTCCCATCTGCGCATTTGTTGATGTAAATTATACTATAAACCGGGCTGATGTCAATCGACAATTTGTAACCTGAATCACCCCAAACATGAAGTTAATTGAACACCTCTTGCGCCATGGCAGAATGCGCTGTATACTTCTGATATGCGCGC
>ENA-OPCU01000697-OPCU01000697.1-human-gut-metagenome-genome-assembly--contig:-NODE-697-length-11470-cov-11.310907_pt1 | contig 11470 bp, 10 predicted proteins | sample MGYA00241255_ERZ501490 | MGnify/ENA primary metagenome ERZ501490 (study PRJEB25962, sample SAMEA2042627) | human gut metagenome | biome: human gut; feature: human-associated habitat; material: faeces... | reverse complement strand
CGGAATTAGTTGTAGTATTAACAAGTCTAATCATTCCTACTGGTGTAGCACTAGTAGCTTTAGCAACAAGACTGATATCTTTATTTACATAGAAACTATATGTTTTATTATAGCTTACTACTTTACCTGACTTGTTATCTTTCCAAAATGTGAAACCATCTTTATTTGTAGTTACAGTAATAATTGTATTTGCAGCCACTTTTGTTTCTCTCTCATATGTTTTATCATTCGTATCCTGAATTTTTACTTTATATGTAACACTTGCATCCTTTTTGTATTCAGGTTTTATCTGGATATAATCTGATAATTCTAACGCTGTACTAATCTCTTCTACAGTTTTATCCCATGTACCATCTGTATATCCATATCGAGCTGGTACTGCTGGGATACTACTTTCACCAAAACTATTATCATATGCAACTGTAGTATATTCCTGACCATATACTGTCATAAATACTACTTTCTTTGATGTTGTATCATTATATACTGCTGTATATGTATCTGAAAAATAAACATTAAATGTATATGAAGTGTCTGTAGATACAATTTTATTACTTGAATTTAACCAATATGCAAAATTATCAGCTTTATCAGCTTTTATTGTCACAGAAGCTCCCTCATTCAAATTATTAATTGAAGTTTCACCATTAACTGTACCATTAACTACATTTACTGTATATGTTGTTGAAGTTGATGGTTTCGTAGGTTCTGTTGATGACTCAGACGAATCATCATCTGTAGTATATGTAACTTTATAAATAATTCCAGCTCCATCCCCCTTACTTATAACTACCTCGGTTTCAGATGCAGTATAATGTACTTCATATATATTATTAGAAACATCTACCTCTTTGTCATTTATTTTCAAAGTGGTTGCTGAAGCAAAAAAGACTTTAAGCGTTCCGGCTTGAGTTGGTGTAAATGCAATTTTTCCAGAACTTGTCTCTAATTTAAGACCTTTTTTATATGATGTCCCATTAATTGTAGTAGTTCTTTCTGTAGTATTACCTGTAACTGTAAAAAAATTCGAAAGTAAATTTTCATCATAACAATATGTATGCGTTGTTGGTGTTGCATTCGCCTTCACGCCTCCGGTAAACACTGTTGTAAAGATAACACTCAACATCATAACTGCTACAAGTAATGCTGCTGTTACCTTATGATTTGTAGTCCTTATCTTTTTCATAATTTTCCCTCCTAAAATTATTTTATCATTGTGTCAAACGTTGATAATTGTGTTACATTTTACGGTATCCCAACTTCCTTACTTATATTACTATTTTAAACATATACCGTCAATCGCCTTTTGTGTAATTTGCAACAAGTGCACACATTTTTTTTTTTTTTGTGTGCACTTTTCACATATGCACACTTTTTTGAATCAGGTATATGCATTTTGTATGATTTTCTCTGGTGTATAGACATTTTATTGTAACTTTTAATTATCTACCCAGATACTCTCGCTTCTCCAACGCACAAAAGAATAAGCGCAACGCCAGTATTTTGCTACCAGCTTTGCATATTTTTCTACTAACTCATCATAGTGCTTTCTTATCAACTCTATTAATTGTGAATATTTCATTAAAGATTCAGCTCACTGTCTATCACGAATGAGATGTCATTCTTGTAGCCAATATATATGGCATCCTCTATCGTGTTTATTACTATCAGATTCTCATCTGTACGCTCAGTATCGTTTAATGCATTATACAGGCTAAGCAGGTCCTTTTTGTTTTCAAATATCTTTCTGAACAACGTATCCTTGAAATTTCTGTTAATTTCTAACCCCATAGATATCCTCCTCTTTCTCACTCGCAGGATGATATTCAGTCCTGATAGGCAATGCACGGTGAATATATGCTGAATAATTCTATATTCTTGTTCATTGCCAGAGCTCGTGTTTTATATTTGTTTGGACTTTTGCCGTGTCCTCACCGCCTTAAAGTCCAATGCCTGCGATTTCTCTCTACCTGGATGCTCTCACTTCTCCAATCCACAAAAGAATAAGAGCAATGCCAGTATTTTACTACCAGCATTGCTCTATACGTTACATATTCAGTTATTCCACTTTATTTTCCTACACAATCCTGATAATCTGCTCATATATTAATATCTCTTCCGCATTAACATTTCGATTATCATGATAATGACCGAAGAACCATTTATTAAAACTGATATTTTGCCGTATCTCCTCAAGATAATCAGTCTCTATATCCCGCTTGTACATGCTGCCGCCAAGCAATATCTGGGTACTTGTTGCACAGCAATGTGTTACGATGAAATCCACTTTATTATCATGTAATGCCAGATTCCTTCGTCCTTCTTCCATCTCTTCCAATGACGGAAGTTCCTGCTTCCACCAGCTTACATGGTTAATACGGTATGGCCGCCACCATTCATCCAGCTCCTTCTTCTTTTTCTTATAATCCGGATCATCAGGTTCAAGAATCCCACCATCTATATCATGGCTGCTTGCTCCACCAAATGTAAATATACTTTTTCCGTCAATTTCATATATCTGACCTCTCATCAGATGAATGACAGATGATCTGATTTTATGAACCTTACCGCCATGCCATTCTTCAACCGGATAATCATAAAGCCTGTCAAAATTCTCATGGTTGCCATCCACAAATAACGTAGTAAATAATTTGCTATCCAGCCAGTCCATTAACGATTTTTCTTTTTTACTCTCTTCATTCCTATTCCAGACACCACCAAAATCCCCACAGATAATAACATAATCTTCCTTAGACATCTCCTTCTGCTCTGGAAAAGATTCCATGTTAAAACGTCTAAAATCCTGATGGCAGTCTCCTGTAATATAAATCACGCTATCCCAACTCCTTTTCTTGATAATACTCCCCCTGTTATTATATTTGATATACATGGCCTTGTCATTGTAGCTGTAGTATAAAATAGAGGATATTTCCTGTCTAAAAAAGCAATGCCAGTTCTGATGCGCTCTTTTGGACCTCGCAAGTGCTGTTTCTTCCCTCAAGGTCCAATTCCTCTCTTTTTTCCGCTCCTTTTGGACTTCCTCGTGCCTTCCCGCCGCTTCAACGTCCAATCCACCACTTTTTCCCGCTTCTTTTGGACTTCCATACTTCTCTCCTCCACTTGAAAGTCCAATCCGCCTCTTTAAAATTAGAACTGCCCGCAAGATAATAAACGCAACAGTCAGAAATATTGGCAATCCCTATAGTTACCATCATTTGCTGTAGAAGTCGCATATCTCTGTCGTACTCCGCTTTTAAAAATACCGATTTGTAAATTTCTTTAATTCACATAGACTCAGTATATCATAATTTCTGTGCCTATGCGATATCTTACTGCTTCTTTCGATAAGAACTCATCTTCTCAACAGTAACCTCCGGATAAAAATATTCCAGTATCGTTGCTTTCGGAACACCTGCAGCCAGTGCTTTCCTCAATTCCTCTTTCTGCTCCGGTGTGTATGACCAGTGCATCATTCGGTTGGTAATGGTATCTTCCCGCTCGTCAGATATGAAACCGGTTTATGTAGACGATGATGAATATTGGAAAACAGGATATTATTATAATCCGAATGATAATCATATTCTTGTGAAGAATCGTATGTTTGATGGTAATTATTCATTTAATCTGGCTAATCCCAAAGCAAGATTTATATGCGGCGGACTTTATATAGTTATAAAAACAGCTGTAGTGTATACGCTGGTTGTGTTGCTTCCGTTTTCTAATGTGAAGTTGAATGTGGATATTTCATCAGAAAAAATGAAGGAGAAGTACAAGACTGGTATGAACAGATAAAAAAGATACATACTGACATTGAAACGGATGAATAAAAGACCAATTTTTTAGGCAGGATAAGACACCGCAGACACATTTAATGTCTGCGGCGGAAGTAATTCAATATGTTTAGCGGATTACAGTTTGTAATCAACATCAGGGTTTATGGTGAGTGCAACACCGGTTTCAAATGTACCGTTACCGTTTTCGGCAAAAAGTGAAAATAATGTTCCTGTAAAAGTCATTGTACGTGTACCCTCCGTGCTGAGTCCGGCATTAAGTCCTGAACCGATTTCATGGCAGGCAATTTTTGCATCAAGATTCGTTGTATCAGCAAGGGCATAAGAAAAAGTATATTTTTCACGGTCAGTATCTATTTTTACAAGAAGATTGAGATTTTCATCTTCTTTAGATATAGGAATATGTGCAAGTTCTGCACCCATGTCGTGTATATGTTTATAAAATCCGACATATTTTCCGTTTTCATCGCTGCCAACATATATTTCATAGTGATAATCGTTGTTATAATAGGCAGCAACACCAAATCGTTTTGCTGTACTGTCTTTTATTTTTAATACAGCTTTAAGTGATGTTGTAAATTCCGGCTGCTTAAATGAAAGAACAGTCGGGGATTTACCTGGTTCATTCAATGTGATATCAGTACCTCTAAGCGTGAGACATCCGTTTTTACTGTCATAAATATAATGAGACATATCAGGATTTCTTGTGAACTGCAGGCGTTTGTCAATGGCATCGCGGTGGAAGTCAATATTGACGCTATGGTCTGCATGTAAAAATGGCCTGCCTGTTGCATCGTCTGTTATTGTATTAGCAATTGTCTCCGGCTCGTTCATGCCCGGAAGAGGTGCATCCATTACAAGTTCAATAGTCCCATTTCCGTTGTATCCGACAACAGGCCATCCGTCTTCATTCCATGTGACAGGTGCAAGAAAGGTTTCACGACCGAGATTGTGAAGAAGTGCATGGCTGAAGCGTCTTATTCCGAGGAATACAAGCCACCAGTTTCCGTTTGCATCTTCAACAAGGTCAGCATGTCCCGTAGCCTGAATTTCGGATTTTTTATACTCTTTATGAGAAATAATAGGATTGTGTGGACATGGTGTATAAGGACCGAATACATTTTTTGAACGCTGTATTGTTTCGCGGTGAGCATATTCTGTTCCGCCTTCCGCAATCATCAAGTAATACCAGCCGTCTTTTTTGTAGATATGTGGACCTTCTGCACATTGACCGCCGCAGCCAGTGCTTATAAGGTGTTTGTCGGAAAGAATTTCGCCTGTCATTGGATTAATTTTAAATGCAACAATACCTCTTACACCGTCAAGATTACCGGTTGAACAGTAATAACAGCAGTCATCATCATCCCAGAAAAGTGATGGGTCTATACCACCTTGGTCAATCCATGCAGGGTCGGACCATTCTTTGTTTATATTGTCTGTATGGACAACAAAGTTTCCTTTATCGGTAACATTAGTTGTTATCATATAAAACATTCCTTTGTGGTGCCTTATTGTAGGTGCATATATACCACCGGAATTTCGGCAGCCTTCAAGTTCAAGCTGCGAACGTCTGTTAAGGCAGTATCCGGTAAGTTCCCAGTTTACAAGATTGCGGCTGTGATATATTGGTACACCGGGGAAGAATTCAAATGTAGAATTAACAAGATAAAAATCATCGCCAACGCGGCAGATGCTTGGGTCGGGATTGTATCCCGGAATAACAGGGTTTTTAAAAAGCATAATCTTATCACCTCAGAAAAAATATTGCATATAAAATAAAAATTAAAGTGCAGTTATATAAAATTCATTTAATAATTTATCTATAGAATATATTTATTGAAAGATAAATTCAAGGTAAAAGTGTGTCACAAATTATTTAATTTACAGAAAAACTTTTGACAAATGTAGTAGTAATGTCTATCAAAAGGCTTTTACATATTAGATAAAAGCATGTAAAATTTCTTTTACATAGCTTAATTGCGGTCTATTTAGCTTGTTTCTTGACTACTCAGGAAAAATATTTCTACCCTCGCCCCACCTGTATTTTCAGAATTTGAAAGTTTAATACCTCCACCATATTTTTCAGCCACAGTTTTTGCAAAAAATAGTCCCATCCCATAATGGGCTTCGCCATTTCTACTTGTGTCATCCATAAAAAACTGCTCTGTGCCATGCAATAATGCTTCTTTTGTAAATCCTGATCCGCTATCCTCCACAATGAATGTCAGCCGGCCATCCTGCTCCTTTGCGTCAATATAAATGATTCCATTTTCTTTTGTATGCTCCACTGCATTCTGAATCATATTCATTACGGCCCGGAACATTGGATCATAAGCAATCGTTACCTTTTTATCACTTTGTCCCGCCTTCCAATCTATTTTCTGGTGATAGATTTCTACCAGTCCGAGTGCCTGTTCCTTTATATCTGCGAAAAAATCTTCTAACCTCACCGTTGTATAGGTAACATCACTGCAATTCCATGATTTTGTGACATCTATCAACTGTTTTACATAACTTTGTATCTGTGTTGTGCCGTTCAAAACATAAGTGATATTATTCTTCTGTTCTGTGGTCAGTTCAGTCTCTGAAAGTAGTTCTGCATTTCCCCGTACAATCGTAAGAGGTGTTTTAATATCATGCGCCAAAGCAGACATCTGTTGTTTCTTTTCCTGCTCTGTTTTCCACTGCTTTTCTAAAGATTCTCGCAATGCATCTCGCATATCATCGATTGCCGATAAACAGTCATCAAACTCTTTGATACCGGAACAGGATGTCTCATATTCCAGATTTTGATCCTTTATTTGTCCGATTGCGTCTAATACAGGCTGCATCTGCTTTTTGATTCTTTTTCCAAAACGTATGGACGGAATGATGATAATCGCTACCGCTCCAATCACAGACATAATAATCATCACATTCTGTGGTCCTATAAAATGCTCCCTCAAAAAAGCTGAATGATATTGAGGTGTCAGGCGATATTGCAATACAACATATTCATTTTCCCTTACAATTACTTTATAAAAATATTTCCCGGATGCGTTTCCGTACTTTGCAACATTCCATGCTATCTGTTCGTATTGTTCTGACAGATCTCCACCTATTTTCTCTCCATTCTCTGAAAAGATTACATAATCACAAAGTGCAGGAATCATCTCAGCAGTTACTTTATCCGCACGTAAAATCGTATCATATGCTTCATTAATCTTTTGCTCTGCATAATTCGCCGGATAGATACAGCCCACACTAATCAAAAGGTACAGCAGCAGCCAAGCAACAATCACCAAACCTACTAATGATCCAAGCATGACCAGTACATATCTCATAAAAATCCAGCTGAGTGCATTGCTTCTCTTTACTCTTCCCATTTATATCCAATCCCCCAGACTGTTTTTATCGGTGTATAATCATAATCCGCAAATTTTGCTCTTATATTTTTGATATGCGTGATTATAGTACTGTCATTACTCTCATTGTCAAAGCCAAAGACCGCTTCCAATATCTGTTCCTTCGAGAAAACCTGTCCTCTGTTTTTAGCCAGAAATTCACAGATTTCGTACTCCGCTTTCGTAAGAGGAAGTTCCTTATCATCAACCAATAGTTTCTTTTGAGATATTTGAATACAGACCCTCCCCAAAACCATCCGGACAGAATGTTCCCTGTGCTCTCTTCTAAGATGTGCATTGATCCTTGCCCGAAGTTCCATCACTCCAAATGGCTTTGAAATATAATCATCTGCTCCTAAAGAAAGTCCGTTTACCAGACTGTTTTCCTCCGTTTTTGCCGTAAGAAACAAAATCGGACAATCCACAAGTGCCCTGATTCTTTTGCATAATTCGAAGCCATCAATTCCAGGCATCATAATGTCCAGTAAAATCAGGTCATAACGATGTAATTCTTCCATATTAATTTTTAGTGGATTACTTACTTTGGTAACCAGATGTCCATCCTTATTCAAAATGCTTTCTATCATTTCCAAAATTGCCGGTTCATCATCAACTGCCAGTATTTTTGCCATAGTTTCCCTCGATTCTATTCCGATATTCTGTTTCCTTCCCAGTGGTTTACCCACCAAAAATAGTATACCATACTAATCCCTGTAAATATTAAGCAACCTGGTATGAATGACAACCATTCACCTACACTAGTTTCTCCCAATACAGATTGCAGATAAGTATATGGTACTCTACCCGTCCAGCAGACAAATACATATTTCCACACATAATCTCCAAGTCCGGTAAGCATCAATGCACTAATTAGTCCTGATATAATCCCTGCTCCAATGGATACCCCTTTTCCAAACTGAAAAGCCAGAATCAGCTGCCACAGATAAAGTGGAACACTGCTTCCCCACAGCAGCAATGCTGCAAATATACATCCTTTCATGATTTCGATATCGCTTGATGCGATTCTTCCAAATCCAATTCCGAATATGATTGCTGTCAATAGGATAGAGCACAGACACAAAACCAGTAGCATCAACAGTTTCGATAAAAATGCTGCAGGTTTATCCGGTAAAGACAACAGATTTTGAAAATCACCTGCATTTTGTTCCTGTTCCATCACACTTGCTGTAAAAATTCCAATAAGTACCGGAAGTCCTGCTCCTATTGCCTGATAAAATGCAATCACTTTCATATTTTCATTCCATGGTGAAAAAAAGTAATATATTAAAAATATAACGCTGGTTATAATCGGAATCAGTAAGTGTGCCAGAATCACAGATGTTCCTTTCATCTTTCGCAAGTCTGCATTAAGAGATCTTCCAATCATCTTATTTCACCTCTCTTCTCTCAAACCATTTCAAAAACAGAACCGTTACAAAAACAAACCAGATGATTGAGAGACACATTCCCGGAACAATGACTCCCGTATCCAAAAGAGGATTCCCTGCTTCTGCGGCAAGTCCATTTGGTAAAACATGAAGCAACGGGCACATCATTCGCATAGGGATTGCAGAAACAAGTACATACCAGATTCTGGTTTGTGATATTACCACACCGCTGACGGTAATAAATAGGCAGACGAACAGGTTTACAATCATTCCAAATCGTTCACTTAAAAATAAAGCTACCGGAATCTCCCATAACTCAGAAACCGTCAGAAACAATACTGCAATCAACGCTCCTCCAACTGGAACATGTGTCGTTAGAAGAAAGCCTCCAAGCGTTGCTCCTGCAAACACAATCACATTAGAAAACAAAATCATGTACCCAATATAAATAATTTTCCCCAGCAACAATTTTCTTCTGTCTGTGGGAATAGTCATTAAATGATAGTATTTTATCTTTTTCTCCTGCGCCACAGAAAGATAACAAAATAGAGCAATCATCCCCGGCAGCAAAAGTGTATACCACCAGTTCCAAACACTTTCTGCATAAGCATTTGTCATCCCAAGAGTAAATATAAATGCCATGACAAATGTAAGAAGAGGAAATCCCCAGATAAACTTTTTTCGCATGGTTCTTTTGGCTTTTTGATGTTCTGCTTTTATAATATTAACCATGGATTTCACCTGCTTTCTGGTTTTTTCTTACCACATTCATAAACAAATCTTCAAGATTATCTCCCTGCTTTAATGCTCCTTCGTATCCTAAGATTCCACCTGAAATAATCCCGACTTTATCTGCAAGTAACTGTACCTCTGAGAGAATATGACTGGAGAGAATTACAGTGATTCCCTGTTCCGGAAAAGACCGGATCAGCTCTCGTAATTCCTCGATGCCTATTGGATCTAATCCATTCGTAGGTTCATCCAATATCAAAAGTTCCGGTTCTCCAAGCAATGCCATTGCAATGCCTAGTCTTTGCTTCATCCCCAAAGAAAACTGTCCTGCTTTCTTCTTTCCGGTGTTTGTAAGTGATACAATCTGCAAGACCTCATCAATTCTGTTTTCATCTGTACCAAGCAATAATTGTCTTACCTTCAAATTCTCTCTGGCGGAAAGATTTTCATAAATAGGCGGATTTTCAATTAACGCTCCTATTTTTGATAAATCTTTCCTATCCAAAAGTTTTCCATCAAAGTAAATCTTTCCTGCAGTTGGTTTCATCATACCGGTCAGCATTTTCAATGTGGTAGATTTACCAGCGCCATTCGGTCCAAGCAGTCCATAAATCTGTCCCTTTTCGATATTAAGTGAAACATTATTTACCGCTTTCTGTTTTCTAAAATATTTACATAGATTTTGTGTCTGTAACATCATTTCCATCTTTACTATCCTTCCTTCTATATTTCATTTCTTACTGAAATATAACCTAACAGAAAAAAATAAAGATTTGATGAAGATTTATTCCCGTATGGAATAAACCATCAATTGAATATCATTATCAGAACTCGGCTTTCCACTGAAATCAGCAAAGCTGTTACAAATACGAAGTCCTAATTTACAGAATATCTCCGTGATTTCATCCAAACTATATAACCTTATAGGATTTCCTTCTTTCATTTCAGGCTTATAAAGTGCTTCTCCATACATATAGTCTACAAATCATCTATCCATTGCTTTATTAATGGCATCATCAAGTGACTCTGCCTTTACTGTCTCTACCCTTGAGAGAACTTCTTTTATCTCAATATCAAATTCTCTTTCCATTCGATATCAGCCTCCAATTCCATTTTTCCTCATCGGCTCTTTTTTTCTTTTACCTGTCTTTCCTTAAAACCTTCATCATACTTTCCATCTTCAAGCCTGTCATAAAAATATTCCTCCTCTATCGTTCCAAATTCCTTATACATCTGGTGCAGGAAATCATTCTGCATATTTTTTGGAATATCATCATCCTTTGACAAATCCTGATAAAAATAAAACTTCTGCTTGAGTTTCGCCCTGTAATCATAAACATCTTTTATCTTTTCAGGTGTCCCGTATTCTCTTTTATATGCCTTAAAGTTGGTCTGCGAAAGTGTGGAACCAAGATAAATCCCGTGCTCCCACGATACCCCAATCGTTGTGTTATCCTTTGTTGGCTCCTCGTCTTTCGGATATCGCTTATACTCTGTTGCTCCGAGAGCAATCGTGAGAGAGCCGCTTTTCATATCCATTACCACAAGATTGCGTGGAGATAATGCTTCAAGTACCATATAATCGTGGTCATTAAAATTATGAAATGTCTGCCCTCTTTCAAATGTCCTGTCGCATTTTTCATAATGCAGGATAAAGTCATCTATCCAGCCTCTATCCGTCATTCCAATCTCATCCATCTTTGTAATACACTCTGGGGAACTTGTTGCCTTATCAAAGTAAAATTTCTTTGAATCATTATAATATCCTTGCAAAAAGCGTCCCAGTTCCACATCATCTCTACAGAATTTTGCAAAAACTGTAACATTTGCTGCCCTGTAATACTCTGTAAAACCTTCCGCAAGCGTTCTTCCAAGAAGCAGCATCTGATCTGCAAGCTCTGACATATCATCAATGGCAACGAACTTCTTATAATCTTCCAAAGTCATAAGCATATTTCTTTCTGTTCCCTTATAATTCTCCATTACAAGAATCATATCTTTTAAATCCATTCTTACCTCCTGTTCCAGAGAGGACTTTCGCCCTCTCTGCCAATTTTCTATGGTCTGCCAATTACTACAATCTTTCCGACACTTGCCACATCACGGTAAACTACGCCAACTCTTTCATTCAGGGCTTCTACCACCTTGCCATTGCCGACATATACTGCCACATGGC